>UMGD01031639.1_pt1 | contig 107741 bp, 108 predicted proteins | sample 1965201 | NCBI WGS metagenome assembly UMGD01 (sample SAMEA4836066, study PRJEB28245) | human gut metagenome | biome: gut microbiome; material: fecal sample | place: Denmark | collected 2008 | reverse complement strand
AATAACTTACTTTACAAAAATTTATTTCTAAATATCTGCCTGCACTTTCATAAGCATAGGTTCGCATTACTCTTACTCCCGGCTTAATATTTTTAAATATCTTACGCTGTTAAGCTGCTCTATCTCCTCTATCATCTTAGCCGAATCTCCTGTCGACGGTAATATATCCACACTTAACGTAAGCGATGCGATACCATTTACAGGGATTGTCTGATGTATCGTAAGAATATTTGCCTTAAACTTGGCTACTTTTTTCAGTACCAGCGACAACAGCCCAGGCTCATCATCCATCGAAAGTACAAAAGTAATCGTCTTTCCCTTAACATTATCTCTGAAAGGAAAGATATCATCTTTATATTTATAATATGAACTTCTGCTTATACCTATCTTTTCTGTGGCTTCTGCAATAGAAACGCCTTTTGTTTCTATAAGCCTGTTAGCCATTGCCACTTTCAGCAGCACCTCAGGCAATGCTTTCTGCTTTACAACATAATACTTGCTTTCCTCTGCCATAACAACCGCCTTTGTTCGTCTATGAAATACATTTGTTTCTCGTAGAGAGAATATTAACACATTATAAAAATTATTGCAACAAAAATTTACCTGCTCACGATTTTATAATAATTTTTCGCAGTCAGAAAATAAATAAGCATATACATAACCGCAAATACCAAAAAGCATATTATCGTACATATCAGATACAGCTTTACATTCAAAAGATTGAGTACTGCAAGCAATCTTGAAATCATAGGAAATGCCGCTGCAATATGAATACCGGCTGCTAACAATGGCATAAAGAACACAGTCAGAACCTGCGAATGAATAGATGACTTAACCTCCTGATGGCTCATACCGACTTTCTGCATAATTTCAAAACGCTCTTTATCATCGTACCCTTCAGAAATCTGTTTATAATAAATAATAAGGACTGTCGCCATAATAAACAGAAATCCCAGAAAAATACCTATAAAGAAAAATCCGCCATACAACCCTATAAAACTTGTTCTCGCATCGCATCTTGATTCTGCAGTTACCTGATACTGATTTGTCTCACATACATCAAGCATTGCACCATAAAAAGCATTCTGTTCCTCCTCTCCTGCATCTGTATCAAATCCATATAAATAGCGTATATCGCTTGCTATATCAGTAAGAACATCTTTTTGCTTAACATACAAATCATGTATCTCACTTTCATCCTTAACAACAACGAAATGGCTGTTTGCCATATTGGCTGCTATTATTCCGTTTCCCATAAATGAATCAAGTTGTTCTTTAATTTTATATTCTTTGTCAAAAACCTTAAGCACAGGATAATCAAAGCTCTTACGGTTTGAATAAACTAAAATCTCATTATCTGCTAATGTTTCATTTGTTCCCATAACTTTATTATATTGATTAAGTGACACAAAAATAAGATTTGCTATATCATTCATATCAGCTATTGAACCGCTGCGGCCGACATTAAACTTATCCCCCTCATTGATAGATGAAAATGCCAGATAAGAATACTCCATTTCACCTGTAACATTTAAATTTTTCTCTTTCTGAAGCCTTTTAATTTGTTCAAAAACCTCATAGTTTGCGTCTTTTGTCTCTTCATTTGCATATACCACAAAATCATTGGGATAACGTGTTCTTATAACATCCTCCATTCCAAGCATAAGTGATGTTGTTGATGAAACCATAACCAAAACAGCAGTCGATAGCACACAAATATTTGCAAGACCTACTGCATTTTGCTTCATACGGTAAATCATACCTGAAACGCTTATAAAATGTTTTGTCTTATAATAATAATTTTTATTTTTTCTAAGCGTCTTTAAAAGAGCAATACTGCCTGCTGTAAACAGCATATAAGTACCTATAATTACAAAAATTACCGCAACGAAAAACAGTGAAAACGAAGCAATCGGATTTTTAGTTGTCAACGCAATATAATATCCTATACAAAGACAAACTGCACCTATTATTGCAATAAGCCACTTTGTCCCCGGCTCTTTTTCACCAACATTTCCTGCTCTAAGAAGTTCTATAGGGTCAGACATTTTTATCTGACGTACAGAATTTAAAAATATAAGTAAAAATATCACAATAAAAAGAGCTATAGTAGATTTAATAGCCTCACCCGAAATAAAAAATCCAAATGAAACATCCGCCTGTATAACCCTCAAAATAAACAGATACATAGCTTTATCAAGCGCTATCCCAAAAATGAAGCCCCCTGCAATACTTATTAAAGTAATAAAAAATGTTTCATAAGCAAGTGTTTTTGCCAAATGAGATTTTTCCATGCCAAGAATATTAAAAACACCAAATTCTTTTTTTCTTCGTTTCATCAAAAAGCTGTTAGTATAAAACAGAAATATAAACGCAAACATGCCTACTATGATACTTCCAAGCATCATAATATAAGACAGCTCATCACCACCGAGCATTTCTTCAAGTCCCGGATTTAATGACAATGACTTTACTATATAAAACATCGCTACAGTCATTATACATGTCACAATATACGGAATATATGTATTTCTATTTTTCTTTATATTGCTTACGGCAAGCTTTGCAAAAAATCCACTACTCATATTTCTCACCACCTGTTGTAAGCATTGTAAGGGCATCTGATATTTTCTGATACATCTGCTCATTTGTATCGTTTCCCCGATAAATCTGATGGAATACCTGCCCGTCCTTAATAAAAAGCACTCGTCCCGCATGGCTTGCAGCCTTAGTAGAATGTGTAACCATAAGTATTGTCTGACCGTCTTTATTTATATCATTAAATATGCTTAAAAGTCCGTCTGTGGCACGTGAGTCAAGAGCACCAGTCGGCTCATCCGCAAGGACCAGCTTCGGATTTGTAATAAGAGCTCTTGCAACTGCCGCTCTCTGTTTTTGTCCGCCTGAAACCTCATATGGATACTTTAACAATAAATGTGATATCCCCAATTTCTCAGCAATAGGACTAATTCTTTTTTGCATTTCCTTGTAATTTTTTCCCGACAGCACCAACGGGAGAAAAATATTATCCTGCAGACTGAATGTATCAAGCAGATTAAAATCCTGAAAGACAAATCCAAGATTATCTCTTCTAAAGGCAGCAATTTCCTTTTCCTTAACCTCTGAAAGACTTTTTCCATCCAACAGCACTTCACCGCTTGTAGGTTTGTCAAGTGCTGCCAAAATGTTAAGAAGTGTAGTTTTTCCTGAGCCTGATTCACCCATTATTGCAACATACTCACCCTCCTCAACTGAGAAAGACACATTGGACAATGCCTGAACCTGATTTCCCCCAAATCTGGTTGTATAAATTTTCTTAAGGCTTTTAGCCTCCAAAATAGCCATACACTATTACCTCCTTATTTCCTTTGTGTCCTTATTATATAAAATCGGCTGAAATGCCCGACATTCAATCGGGTGACATTTCAGCCTTATGATGTGACATTTTTGTCAGATTATTTTATTTAACAAATCCTAATCTTTAACCACTAATTCATCTGTATTTAAATCTAAAGATATAGTTGTACCTTTTCCCGGAGCCGACTCTGCACTTATTTTATGTGAAAGCCTCTCAGACGCTGTCTTACACAAATACAAACCGAGTCCCGTTGATTTTTTGTCAGCTCTTCCGTTATATCCGGTAAAGCCTTTTTCAAATATACGCGGCAAATCCTCCGGCGCAATCCCAATACCTGTATCTGATATTTTTAAAATCCGCTCCGGCGTTACAGTAATTGTAACAGAGCCCTTCTGTGTATATTTTATACTGTTTGACAAAATCTGCTCTATTATAAACAAAAGCCATTTTTCATCTGTCAAAACCTTAATATGTACAGGATTATAGTTTAATCTTATTCTGCGGCTCACAAACTGAGGTGCATACTTATGAACTGCCGCACGGATAATATTATCCAAATCACATTCTTTAAACACATAATCCGAAGTCTCACTTCCCAGCCTTAAATAAGTTAAAACCATCTCGACATACTGTTCTATACGAAACAGCTCTGCCAAAAGCTCCCTGTTCTCACTTGTATCTTCGCTTTCAAGTATCATTTTCATAGCGGATATAGGAGTTTTTATCTGATGAACCCATGTTGTATAATAATCCATGCTTTCTTTAAACTCTGTCCTTCGCTTAGTTTCGCTCTCATTTAAATTATGTGTAAGCTCAAAAATCATCTGCTGCAGGTCATATTCTGCAATCCCTTTAGGTTTGGGTAATTCGTCCGTAAGATAACGCACATTTTGAAGCACCCTTTTTCGTGCCCTATGCGCTCTTACATAAAAAAAGAAATGTATACAAAGCACAATCAAAGCAAACAAAATACATAAGCCTACGGAATACACAACTGCCTCGGCTGCAAGGTCATATAAACTAAATATTATGAAAAAAATAAATCCAAATCCGGCAAACATCAGCCCTGCAGGCAAATGTTCGCGGATATAATATCCTAATATTTCGTACCATTTATCCTGTTTCATTCTATTATATAACCACTTCCTACCTTTGTCGTAATAAAATCCTTAAGTCCTGCATTTTCAAGCTTTTTCCTTAAGCGGTTCACATTTACGGTAAGCGTATTTTCCTCCACATAAGAATCCATCTGCCAAAGCTTTGTCATAAGAGTATCTCTGCTTACAACTTTCCCCTTATTTTCAAGAAGCGTCTGCAATATGCGAAAATCATTTTTTGTAAGTTCAATACGAACTCCGTTATATCTAAGTGTCGTATCATTAAGATTTAAAACAGCTCCTTTATGCTCAAGTATAGGCAGTTTGGTCCCCATATCATAAGCACGCCTTAAAATTGCCTGTATCTTTGATGTCATAACACTCAAATCAATAGGTTTTGCTATAAAATCATCACCGCCCATATTCATAGCCATAATTACATTCATATTATCCGAAGCAGAACTTATAAATACTATAGGGACATCCGATATTTTACGAATTTCACTGCACCAGTGATAACCATTAAAAAATGGCAGCATAATGTCAACCAAAACCAAATGCGGGTCATATTCCTTGAATTCCGATAAAACATTCAAAAAATCATTTACTAAACATACCTCGTTTCCCCATGATTCAATCTGCTTTTTCATTGCTTTTGCGAGAGAGCTGTCATCCTCTATTATTAAAATCCGGTACATACTTACCTTTCCTTTCAGATAAAAAACTCATTATTCCTTCTTCCACTGCAGACATCTTTCAACCGGCTAACCAGCGATGTTACAATATCGTCCGGCAACTTTCTGCACTTATTAGGACATATATCAATACAGCGCATACAGTTTATACACAATTTTTCATCTGTCTTTTTTCCATCCGTTGAAATTGCATGCACAGGACACTCATGCTCACACAATCCGCAATTATTACATTCTTCTCCAACCAATATAGGCATCACCTTACTATGTTTTTCCTTATATGGACGTTGTCCCGGAATTTCTGGCCTGTTATCCAAATCACAGGCAGCTGCCTTTTTCGCCGCTGCCGCTGCAAATTTTTTTATTTGTTCCCTATCCATGTCATCAGGTCGCCCCGTTCCAAAAACATGCATAATATTATGTTCTGTAGCAACCGCGCACCCGGCTATAACCTTAAATCCATTAGCCTCAACACAATCAGCAAGTTCCAGCAATGCGTCCTCATATGCACGGTTGCCAAATGTCACGCATACAACTGCCGGCGTATTACTGCCATGAATATGTAAAAGTCTCTGCACAGCTGTCTCCGGAATTCTGCCGCCATAACAAGGCATTGAAAAGATACATACATTTTCGCGGCCTATATTAACCTCATCTGTTATTTCTTTACATAAATCAATAGTCCTTTTTTCATAATCAAAAGCCTCCGAAATCTGTTCCGCAGCTTTTAAACTGCTTCCTGTCGGACTAAAACTTATATTTATTACACTGCTCATTTTAATCTCCTTTTCAAATAAATTAGAACAAATAGTTGCTTTGCAACTATTTGCGCGCTGGCACGCGCAAGCTTTAGCTTGTAATACTCGTCTGCGTGCCAGTCGCATCCTTACGGAGTTTTTTACTTTATAGGATTATGGTGTCAAAACACTGTAATCCTATAAAGTAAAAAGCGATGCCTGCCATTTGAACAGCAGCACCGCCTTAAATAAACAAATTATCTTCCAAATACACTCGCAAGGTATCTCATATCGTTAATCTCTTTTTCACCGAGTGCTCCCGGTTTCATTCGCCATTTCCAATTATCTCCCATGCTTGAAGGTGTATTCATTCTCGCTTCATTGCCTAATTTCAATATATCCTGAACTGAAAATATCACCAAATCAGCCACGCTTGAGTAAGCTGCCCTAAATACATTATCTACCATGCGCGCTCTGTCTTTAGTATCAAGATAATCAAACGCATAACCTAGTTCCCATTCGTTATGCTGCGAAAAATACCCCATAAGAGTTTCATTATCATGGGTTCCGCCATATACAACACAATTCTTTTTATAATTATATGGCAGGTGAGGATTTTTTCTGTCTCCTCCGAAAGCAAATTCCAAAACTTTCATAGAAGGATAATTATTATATTCAAGTACTTCATCAACCTCAGGCAATGAAACACCTAAATCCTCCGCGATAATCTTTTTTGAACCTATAGCCTCATTTATAACGTCCAAAAGCTCCTGCCCCGGCCCCTGCTCATAATCTCCCTGTCTTGCATCAGGCATGCCTGCCGGAATCGTGTAGTACTTAACAATTCCTATAAAATGATCTATCCTTATCACATCATACAGCTTTGATGAATGCTGCATACGTCTTTTCCACCAGTCAAAGCCATTAAGCTTCATCTTCTTCCAGTCATATAAAGGATTGCCCCACTTCTGACCCAAATCCGAAAACGCATCAGGCGGCACACCTGCAACCTTAACAGGCGCAAGATTTTCATCAAGCAGATATTCATCTGTATTTGCCCAGACATCTGCACTGTCATATCCCATATAAATAGGGATATCTCCTATTATTTCAACATTTCTTTTATTAGCATAGCTTTTAAGAGCAGTCCACTGCTTATCAAATTCATATTGAACAAATTTCCAGAACTCTATCTCATCACTTAAACACACAGAATATTTTTCAACTGCCTCAGGAGTACGTCTTTTAATGTCATCGTCCCACTCCCACCATGACTTATTGTCAAAATATCCTTTGAGAGCCATAAAAAGGCTGTAATCGTTAAGCCAGTCACTATTGTCCTTTATAAAATTATCAAAACGCTTATACTCAGGCAGACCTGCTGCAAGCTTTACCTTGCTTTCTATAAGCTTATTTTTAAATCTTGCAAAGGCACTTTTTAAAACTGCAAATCTGTTATTGTAAATGCGCTCATAATCCACATATTCAATATGGCCAGACCATTGTATTGTGCAAACCTCATTTTCAAAAAGAAGTCCATCCTGTACCAAAATATCAAGGTCTATAAAATACGGATTGCCTGCAAATGCTGAATATGACTGATACGGACTGTCTCCATATGTAGTAGGTCCGAGAGGAAGCACCTGCCAGTATCTGTGATTGCAGGCACTTACAAAATCAACGAAATCATACGCAGCTTTTCCGAATGTACCTATGCCATAAGGTGACGGTAAACTGCTTACAGACATAAGAATTCCTGCACTTCTGTCAAATGACTGCACCTTTTTCATTTACTGCACATCCTCCGCCAGCTTCTTTACACTATTTTCTTCCTCTTCGCTAAGCAGTTTTTCAGTATCAAGCAGAATAATCAGTCTGTTATCTACATTAGCAACCCTATCCATATAATCTGTATCACTTGATTTTATTATTGCAGGCATATCAACAATATTATCCTGTTCAATGTCGCTTATCTCAAGTACGCGGTCAACTTCAAGTGCTATCTTTACTTCCCTTGTGCTTATTATAATCATCGTTTTACATGGAACATCATCCGGTATGTTAAATTTTCTTTTAAGGCTATATACAGGCACAACTTCGCCGCGAAGATTTATAATGCCTTTGACATAAGAAACTGAATTTGGTACAGGTGCAATGTCAATCTCATTTTCAATAGACTGAACCTGATTGATATCTATACCATATGCTTTATCATCAATCTCAAATACAACCGGCTTAATATAATTTGCCATAATTACCTCATTTCTGCGCTTAGATTTGCGCTTATGTTCCAATTTCTTTTTACTCTTGTACTTTTCCGGTACTTATCCAGTTAAGATAAGCATTTATAAACGGATTTATATTTCCATCGAGAACGCTTTGTGCATTTCCGATATCTTTGTTAGTTCTGTGGTCTTTAACCATAGTATATGGCTGTAAAACATAACTTCTTATCTGATTACCGAAATTAATATCCTTTACATCGCCTCTGATATCTGATGTCTTTTCAGCATTTTCCTGCTGCTTCATCAGATAAAGCTTTGCCTTAAGCATCTGCATTGCCTTTTCTTTATTCTGATGCTGCGAACGCTCATTTTGGCACTGAACAACAACTCCCGTAGGAATATGCGTAATTCTTATGGCAGATGAGGTCTTATTAATATGCTGTCCGCCGGCACCGCTGGCTCTGTAAGTATCAATTCTTAAATCATCTTCATTTACTTCGATATCAATATCATCATCTATGTCAGGCATAACATCACATGAAACAAACGATGTCTGCCGCTTGCCTGCCGCATTAAACGGAGAAATTCTTACAAGCCTGTGAACACCATGCTCTGACTTTAAATGACCGTATGCATTATCACCTGTTATCTCGATTGTAACAGATTTAACACCTGCCTCCTCGCCATCAAGATAATCAATTACCTCTGTAGAATATCCATTAGCCTCAGCCCATCTTGTATACATGCGCATAAGCATCTGACACCAGTCACATGCTTCTGTTCCGCCGGCACCTGCATGAAGCGATAATATTGCGTTATTTTTATCATATTCTCCCGAAAGAAGTGTTTCTATTCTTAAATTCTCCATTCTTTCTTCAAATGAAGTTATCTCACTCTCAAGCTCAGGAAGAAGTGTCGCATCATTTTCCTCCTCTGCCATCTCTATAAGAGTCTTTGCATCCTCAAGGCCCTGCTCAAGAGTATTATACTTCTCAAAAGCATCTTTTAATCCTTTAAGCTCTTTCATACACTTTTGAGATTTTTCAGTATCATCCCAAAATCCCGGAGCTTCCATGTCTGCTTCTAACTCTTCTATTCTTTTTTGTTTATTATCAAGATCAAGAGACTTCTTTATAAGCTCCAATGGCTTTTCGTATCCTGATATTCTATATTTATACTGGTCTAATTCTACCACTTTAAAAACCTCTTTAATATATTATTATGCCTGTCTTCCGCAGCAGTTCTTATACTTTTTGCCGCTTCCGCATGGACATGGGTCATTAGGATATACCTTTTTCTCAGATCTTCTGACAGGCCCCTTAACAGAAGCTCCCTCATCCTTGTTTGTGCCTGTAACCTTTGCAACCTGTTCACGCTCAACCTTCTGCTCAACCTGAATGTGCATAAGCAGCCTTACAGTGTCTTCTGTTATAGCGGTTGTCATGCTGTCAAACATATCGTAACCCATCATCTTATACTGCACAACAGGATCCTTTTGTCCGTAAGCCTGTAATCCTATACCCTGCTTTAACTGGTCCATATCATCAATATGATCCATCCACTTACGGTCAATAACCTTAAGAAGAACAACTCTTTCTATCTCTCTTATCTGTTCAGGCTCAACAAATTCTGCTTCCTTATCTTCATAGAATTTGACTGCTCTCTCCTTTAGGCTGTGCAGAAGTTCATTCTTTGTATTGATATTCTCATCATAATGAACAGGCTCCACCGGTATTGTAGGCAGAAGCAATTCATTAATTTCATTGTAATCCCAGTCTTTACTCTTTGTATCTTCACCAATACTGCGGTTCACAACTGACTCAACAAAGTCAACAATCATCTTAATTACAGACTTGCGCATACTTTCTCCATTAAGCACACGATTTCTCTCTGCATAGATAATCTCCCTCTGTTCATTCATAACCTGATCATACTGAAGAAGATGACTTCTTATACCATAGTTATTTGTTTCTATCTTTTTCTGTGCCTTCTCTATCGCACTGCTTAACATCTTATGTTCTATCTGCTCATTTTCAGAAACCCCGAGCGTATTAAATACAGACATAAGCTTTTCCTGTCCAAACAGACGCATCAAATCATCCTCAAGTGAAATATAAAATCTTGATTCACCAGGATCGCCCTGTCTTCCGGCTCTTCCTCGAAGCTGATTATCAATTCGTCTTGACTCATGTCTTTCCGTACCGATAATTTTAAGACCTCCCGCTGCTCTCGCCTCGTCATCAAGCTTAATATCAGTACCACGTCCAGCCATATTAGTAGCGATAGTAACTGCTCCATGCTTACCTGCTTCTGCTACAATCTCAGCTTCCTGCTCATGGTACTTTGCATTCAACACATTATGCGCAATGCCTTTCTTTCTTAACATCTCACTCAAAAGCTCTGATGTCTCTATAGTGATTGTACCAACAAGCACAGGCTGGCCTTTTTCATGTGATTCTATAACAGATTGTACAACTGCCTCAAATTTACCTTTCTTAGTTTTATATACGGCATCTTCCATATCAACTCTGGCAACAGGTTTATTAGTAGGAATTTCGACAACATCCATATTGTAAATTTCTCTGAATTCCTTCTCCTCTGTAAGAGCTGTACCTGTCATACCGGCTTTCTTCTCGAATTTATTAAAGAAATTCTGGAATGTAACCGTAGCAAGAGTCTTACTCTCTCTTTTAACCTTAACATGCTCCTTAGCCTCAATAGCTTGATGAAGTCCGTCTGAATAACGTCTTCCCGGCATTATACGTCCGGTAAATTCATCAACGATAAGAACCTCGTCATCCTTAACAACATAATCTTTATCTCTGAACATAAGATTATGTGCACGTAATGCCAATGTTACATTGTGCTGTATTTCAAGATTTTCAGGATCAGCATAGTTATCAATATGGAAAAACTGCTCTACTTTATGAATACCCTGCTCTGTAAGGTTAACGATTTTATCCTTTTCATTTACTATAAAGTCACCGTCTTCCTCCATATCTTCCTGCATAATAGCCTGCATTTTCGTCATCTCACCCTTATACTCACCCTTCTGGAGCTGACGTGCAAGAACATCACATAACTCATAAAGCTTTGTAGACTTTCCGCTCTGACCTGAAATAATAAGAGGTGTTCTCGCCTCATCTATAAGAACAGAGTCAACCTCATCTATAATACAATACTTAAGCTTTCTTAAAACAAGCTGCTCTTTATATATTGCCATATTGTCACGGAGATAATCGAAACCGAGCTCATTATTTGTAACATAAGTAATGTCGCTAGCGTATGCCGCCTTTCTTTCCTCATCAGACATATCATGAAGAACTATTCCGACAGTAAGTCCAAGGAACTGATGTATCTGTCCCATCCACTCAGCATCTCGCTTTGCAAGATAATCATTAACTGTTACAACCAATACACCCTCTTGTGTAAGTGCATTAAGATAAGCCGGAAGTGTTGATACAAGAGTCTTACCTTCACCTGTTCTCATCTCCGCAATACGTCCCTGATGAAGAATAATACCGCCGATAATCTGTACACGGTAATGTTCCATTCCAAGTACTCTCTTACCTGCTTCTCTTACTACAGCAAACGCTTCAGGTAAAATATCATCAAGCGTTTCACCTTTAGCAAGTCTATCCTTAAATTCCGCAGTTTTTGCTTTCAACTGCTCATCACTTAAGGCACCCATGGCCTCACGATAGCTTTCAACTTTATCTACAATCGGCTTGATTCTTTTAAGTTCATGCTGGCTGTGTGTACCAAATAATTTCTGAGCTAATCCCATCTCACAATTCTCCTTAAATCAAATAGCTTAATTACTGATGATTGTACCACTATTTAAATTTTTAATCAACATAAAATGTGTCTGCAAAACCTTATTACATAGTATTCTAATAGAATTAAAAAACTGCCGCTTAGCGAATCGTCATCCGCAAAGCAGCAGCTTCTCTGATTTAATTTAAATATTCACAACGAGTGTCTGTATCACTCAAATTAAAAATCAGTCTAATTCAGGTTCAATAAGACCATATGTGTTTCCTTTTCTCTTATACACAACATTTACTTCTTCTGTATGTGCGTTGAAAAATACATAAAAATCATGTCCAAGCAATTCCATTTGTATGCACGCTTCCTCAGGATCCATCGGCTTGATTCCGAATCTCTTTGTCCTGATGATTCTTATTTCATCCTCATCTTCATAATCCTTTTCAACAAACTCTTTTGCAAAATTAGCTACATTCTGCTGCTTGTCCACTATCTTGTTCTTATATTTTTTCAACTGACGTTCAATAATCTCCTCAACAAGATCTATTGAAACATACATATCACTGCTTACCTGTTCACTTCTTATAATATTACCCTTAACAGGTATAGTTACTTCTATTTTCTGTCTCTCTTTTTCTACACTCAAAGTCACATGAATCTCTGTCTCTGATGCAAAAAATCTGTCAAGTTTTCCAAGTTTTTCTTCTACTGCTGACTTTAAACCCTCTGTAACATCGATATTTCTTCCTGTAATAATAAAACGCATGATGTCCAACTCCTTTATTATATATTTGCCGCCACTTAACCCCGGCCGATAATACATTTTTACCTAAAGGTTATGTAGAAATTCATTCACATATGCAAATATACGAATAAATCCTCCTTAATACAATTTACAATTTTTCAAATAAAAATCACATATGCAAATAATCACGACATACAGATAACTATCTGACTTAAGATACTTCTATCTGTGTTGTGTATATTATATCACAATTTGAAATTTTAACAAGTAAATTCATACAATTTTAATTATTTTATTTCAATGTTTATGCAACTGCACTGTACGCCTCATTACTTATTATTCAACAAATTTGTCAATACTTTCTGATGTTTTTTCGTGCTTTTTTTGAAGTTTATGATTTATGTACAAAACATTTATTCTATTATTTTGATGGCAAATTGTTGTTAATTATGTGAACATTTTTTGTGGATAATGTGGATAACTTAGTGCATAACTATTTTTTCACATAAAAACATGTTTATTTCTTGTGGATATCTCAAATAAACTTTGTCGATTTTTGTCAAGTGTTTTTATCACATTTTTTACGTTTTTTAAATTTTTGTTTAGAATGTACAATCAATATTTTGTCAATATGTTTTTATGAAAATATTAATAGAATTGTTACTAAATATCCGGTAGTTTTTCTAAAAACTTGTACTAATCACACTTTAAGTGTATTATATATCTGCACAGAATAAATAAAGAATTTATCAAAATAATGTTGAGGTAAAAATATATGTCTAAAACAGTTCTTATTACAGGAAGCTCAAGAGGCATCGGAAGAAGCATTGCCTTAAGATTTGCAAAGGAAAAATACAATATTGTTATAAATTGTGTAAATAACCATGATTTACTTGAACAGTTAAAAGATGAAATAACAGCAATGGGCGCAGACTGCATTGCTTTTACAGGTGACGTAAGTGATTATGATACGGTCAGCAGGATGTTTGACACTATTAAATACAAATTCGGCAGTGTTGATGTTCTTATAAATAATGCCGGAATTTCACAGATAGGACTTTTTCAGGATTTAGAACGCAAAGACTGGAACAGAATCATTGATACCAATATCGGAAGCATCTATAACTGCTGCCATTTTGCCATTCCTGATATGATCAAAAATAAACAGGGCAAAATAATAAATATTTCGTCTGTGTGGGGTATTTGCGGCGCAAGCTGCGAGGTTGCCTATTCAGCCTCTAAAGGTGCTGTAAATGCTCTTACGCAGGCTCTTGCAAAGGAACTCGCTCCAAGCAGCATTCAGGTAAATGCAGTTGCCTGCGGTGCTATAGACACACAAATGAACTCATTTTTATCTAAAGATGAGGCTGATGCCCTAAATGAAGAAATCCCCGCCGGACGCATGGGGAGCGCCGACGAGGTTGCATCACTTGTATTTCAGATTTATAAATCGCCTGATTACCTTACAGGACAGATAATAAGATTTGACGGCGGTTGGATATAAAGTGCATCAGGATGTTTTGCCTCATGCTACATTTTGCAGTCAAAGTGCTCCTGATGCACTTTATTTTTCTGAAATCACTATTACGAGTAAGCTTTATCTATATTAATCACACATCTGCATTTATTGTCTTTTTCTGAGATTTTTTCTGAAATCAGATTCTTAAGCTCTTCATCTGACAGCTTATATCCAAACGGAGCCACTACGTCAAATATAAGATTTGTAATATAAGGACCTTTTGTAACTCTGAAATCGTGCATCTTAAGCTCGCTGCTTATATCATTTATTACAGTTTTAACCAACGTTCTTAATTCATTTATCTCATCATCGTCAGTTACTACCGGATCCATATGTATTGACAGTTCACAGCCTAACTTTTCCTTAACCTTCTGTTCTGCAAGGTCTATTATGTCGTGTGCCTCAAGCATATTCATTTTATAAGGTACTTCCGCATGCACTGACGCAAATACTCTTCCCGGACCGTAATTATGAACTATAAGATCATGAACACCGATAATGCACTCATTTTCAGTAATAAGAGATTCTAAAGCATCAACAAATTCTTTTTCAGGAGGCTGTCCAAGAAGTGGCTGCAATGTATCCTTTGCCGCTTCAAATCCTGCCATAAATACAAATACTGCTACTATTATTCCCGCAATCCCATCGACGTTAACTCCTGTAAATGTAGATATAAAAAGAGATATCAAAACCACAGCCGTAGATATACAGTCAGACAGGCTGTCTGCCGATGTAGCAAGCATTGCCGCGGAATCAAGCTTTTTCCCCATATAGCGGTTAAAAAGTGCCATCCACATTTTAATAAGAATTGAACCGATAAGAATAGCTACCGACAGTACACTGAATACTGTATTCTGCGGATTTACTATTCTGTCTATTGACTGAGTAAAAAGCTCATATCCCATAACAACTATTGCCATAGAAACTATAAGGCCTGCAATATATTCTATTCTTCCATGCCCATAAGGGTGATCTATATCTGCCGGTTTTCCGGCCATTTTAAATCCTATGAAAGTTATTATTGAAGATCCTGCATCTGACAAGTTATTAAATGCATCCGCCGATACCGAAACAGCTCCGGTGACAATTCCGGCAAAAAATTTAAATGCAAATAATATAACATTACATATAATACCTACAACACCTGAAAGCATTCCATATGAAGCTCTGACTTCAGGCTCTTTAATATTATCGCAGTCCCTTATAAACAGCTTTATTAATAATTTTGTCATATCTTTATTTCTCCTGATTTTAATATCTTACATAAGATTGTGTCAAAACACTATAATTATGATTACACGGATTGTTTCATGCTTTGCACTCCCACAATCATACATAGTTATATAATATTTTAACAAAATTTTAAAGTAGTTTTTGACCTTCTCAATAATTAATAGTATAATTGTAATGATTATTTTTTAGGAGTGTAATTTATCATGAACAATATTTTTTCATATTCAACACCTGAAACCATCGGTATAAGCTCTGCATGGCTCATAAATTTTTTAGAGCGTCTTGAAAAACTTGAGCTTCCTATTCACAGTGCAATAATCATGCGCCATGACAAGATTTGCATGGAAACGTATTACACACCATACACGGCAGATACTCTTCACAGAATGTTTTCCATAACTAAATCTTTTGTATCAATAGCTATAGGGCTTTTGTGCGAAGAAGGCAAAATTTCATTAGACGACCATATAGTTGACTATTTCCCTGAAAAACAGCCTGAAGCCGGCCCCTTTGAATACACTTCAATGCTGACAATAAAAGACATGCTTCAGATGAAAACCTGTCACGATAAAACAACCTACAAGGCAGCAGGCGTTACTGACTGGGTAGGTTCATTTTTCACAACTAAACCAACACACATTCCAGGAACAAACTTTTCTTATGATACATCATCTACACATGTGCTTGGGGCACTTGTCGAAAAGCTTTCAGGAATGTCATTGCTTGATTATTTAAGAGTAAAATGTCTTGACGAAATGGATTTTTCAAAAGATTCATATGTCTTAAAGGATCCCAACGGAATAAGTATGGGCGGTTCAGGTCTTTGCGCTACACCTATGGACATATTTAAAGTCATATATCTTATTGCACATAACGGAAACTGGTTTGGCAAACAGCTTTTACCTGAGAATTATATAAAAGAAGCCGTAAAACGTCTGGCAGACTCAAGCGTAAAGCAAGGAACAATCGAAGAAATGCAGGGTTACGGATATCAGATTTGGAGAACCCGAAACGATGGAGTTGCATTATTTGGAATGGGAGGACAGCTTGCGTTGTATGTTCCTTCTAAGGATATATTTATGGTTGTTACAGCCGATGCACAGGGCAGACAGGGCGGCGTTCAGCTTATATATGATTCGTTTTGGGAGGAAGTTTATAATAAAATCAATTCTGACTCTCTTCCTGAAGACAAAAATATGCAGGATACTTTTACATCATTTGTAAACAGCAGAAAGTTAGTTTCAATAAGCGGCGAGAACAGCTCTCCATTATTTAACTTTATCAATAACGCAGTTTACACATGTGATGACAATCCTTGCAAAATAAGCAGATTCTCTCTTCATTTTGACAATGATAAGACAGACGGAACATTTAACTACACTAACGCTACAGGAGACCACAGCATCAGCTTTAAGATTGGTGATAACTCTGTCGGTATTTTTCCTGATTACAATTTAAAATATGCCGCAAGCGGTGCATTTAAACTTGATTCTACATTTGTTATACGTATTAATATAATTGATTATGCTATCGGCAATATTACTATTTCCTTAAATTATAAGGATAATTATGCAACTGCTTTCTTTAAGAAGGTAGAAGAAACTATGCTTTCAGAGTACAACGGCGTTTTCAGCGCAAAAAGACAGGCATAAAAATGAGTACAAAAAACACAGACTTAAACTCAAAAAGCAGTGCTTTATCAAATTCAAACATAAAAATTTACATGGCTCCATTGGAAGGAATTACGGGATATATTTTCCGCAATGAATATGAAAAACACTTTGGAAAAGGAAAAATAAATAAATATTTTATCCCGTTTATTTCACCTAATAAAAGCAACGGATATACAACAAGGGAACAAAATGATATAATGCCGGTTCACAATAAGCTTGTAAACACTGTTCCCCAAATTATGGCAAATGACAGCAATTTATTTATAAAATGTGCCGATATGCTTATGGATATAGGCTATCGTGAGATTAATCTGAATTTAGGATGTCCGTCCGGAACTGTGGTAAGCAAATTCCGCGGTTCCGGTTTTCTTGCAAAACCTGATGAACTCGATAAATTTCTGAATGAAATATTTGATTTTGCAGGAAAAAACAATCTTAAAATATCTTTAAAAACAAGAACCGGCCTAAAAAGCCATGACGAATTTGATTATCTTCTCACTGTTTTTAACCAGTATCCGTACCATGAGCTTATTGTACATCCGCGCGTAAGAGAAGATTATTATAATAACTGCCCAGATATGACTTCATTCAGAAAAGCTCTTGAAAGAAGCGTCGGTCACATCGGATATAACGGTGATATTTTTACTAAGGCTGATTTTGATAAACTGCTCTCACATTTTTGCTGTTACACAAATTTTGACAGTATTATGCTTGGCAGAGGCCTTATTGGAAATCCGGGACTAATTGATGAATTGGTGCCGGACACTTATGACTCTGAGTCCGCCTATTATCAAACTGCCGATGACAACAATATCTGCGGTACCAATATTCAAAAGCATACTACTGCTGATTTTAAAAAATTAAAAACATTTCTTGATGATGTTTTTGCCGCTTATCTTGAAATAATACCCGACAAGCGAAACGCAATACATAAAATGAAGGAAATCTGGATTTATATAAACAAATCATTTCCCGGCACAGACAAAGCATGCAAGGCTATCAAAAAAGCCCAGAACATAAATGACTACATGGCGGCGTGCGATACATTTTTTGCAACCATTCGTTAAAAAAGCGTCGTTTACGACGCTTGCAAGATTTGCTTCGCAAACTTGTTATCAGAATGCGTCTTCGACGCAGTTTCTGCACAATGGAGGATTATCGTGAAAATTCTTTTTTATAAATGGCAGGTTTTTAATCAATCAGATATTAAAAATGCATTTGAACAGGCAGGATGCAGTATATCCTTTTATGAGGAAGACTCTGAAACAAGAAAAAGTACTGATTTGCGCCTGCTTACGGATGTTATAAAAGAATATGATTTGGTTTTTTCAGTCAATTATTTTTCACGTCTTTCAGATGCATGCATGCTTGCAAAAAGAAAGTACGCTGCATGGACTGTTGACAGCCCAATGATTTCAATGTATCACAAATCTGTCTTTAATCCATGCAACTACTTATTTATATTTGATAAATTCTGCTATCTTCAATTTAAACAAATGGGTGTTAAAAATATCTTCTATCTGCCATTAGCTGCTGATGCAAAACGAATTGAATTTCTTATTGAGCAGACACCTGATTCGGATCTCAAAAAATTTGAAAGCGACATCTCTTTCGTCGGAGGAATGTATCACAAAAATTCATATGACGCTATCTATGACAGCTTACCGGATTATCTTAAGGGATATTTTGATGCTGCAATGCAAGCGCAGCTTGATATATTCGGTGAAAATATTTTTGACAGACTGTTAAGCGTCGACATTCTTCAAAAGCTCTCAGATTGTGTACAGTTTCAAAATGAGCCTGATTCATTCTCAGACTTAAAACTGATTTTTACAAATACTTTCTTAGGCTTTAAAATGGCTCAGATAGAACGAATTGAGTGTCTTAATATACTTGCAAAGAACTTTAATGTAGATTTGTACACCGATAAGAGCCACGATGCTTTACATAATATAAACATACGCGGCACTGTCGATTATAATATAGATATGCCAAAAGTCTTTAATCAATCAAAAATCAATATGAATTTCACCATAAGAAATATAAGAAGCGGCCTGCCCTTAAGAATATGGGATATTCTTGCAGCAGGCGGATTTCTTCTTACAAATTTTCAGGCTGAAATTCCTTATTTTTTTGAAAATCAGAAAGATATCGTATATTACGAAAATCTATACGATATGCAAAAAAAGGCTGAATATTACCTTGCACATGATGATGAGCGCATGATGATTGCGGCAAACGGACATAAAAAGGTAAACGAGTTCCACTCATATCATCAACGAATTGCAGCGATACTTTCAGCCATAAAGTAACATAGTATGCAAAAAAAATTTATCTTACAATTATCATACTTTCTCGTAGCGGTTCCATATCTTATCAGCTCCGCAGACATGTTTTGAGCCGTCCTCCTCAATAATTATGTAATCGTTTTTGCCGATAAATATATATCCCCGCCTGTTTTTAATGTATGGACACACGATTGTACCGCTTTCATTTTTTAACTTTACAAGAAAATCCGTCACAATCCACCCCTGTGTCACCACATCCGTCCAAGGGGCAAAACCATCCTCAAGCCCCTTGCCTGACTCATATTTTATAACTTCTGCTTCCAATCCCACTCTTCTACACCTCATAATAACCTCCATTCTGCAGATACTTTAACATCGCGTACAATTAAAATTAATCCTCTGTCACAAAATCAACATTTATACTTCCAATACCACTTTCAACATCAACTTTAATGCCTCCGCTGCCAAAGTGATCATCATCATCTAACTGCTGACCATCGACACTTATATTGCCAAGACCTTTTTCTGCGCTTATCATATAATCATCATCTGTTCCTATCAAATGAAAATCAATCGATCCTATTCCAACCTCAACATCAGCTTTTCCCGTGATTGCAGCTTTAACATCTGCTTTTCCTGTTCCAACCTGCAAATCCAAACCATTGATATTTCCGAAAGAAACCTCGATTTTTCCTGCGCCGACTTCCATAACACTCTTTCCCGAAACATTAAGCTTACCAATATAAGCCTTGCCTGCTCCTACGTCAAGATTAAAGTGTTCGCAGTCAATTTCTTCTGCCTCAATCTTTCCTGCGCCGGCACTTATATCAATATTTTGAAAAACTGAATCTACTGGTATGTAAAGCACTATTTTTTCAGAATTATCCCTGCCAAACCAGCTCTTCCTTTTCTCAATAATACGCAGACTACTGCCATTTACCTTATAATATACATTATCGCTGTCTGTCTCTGCCTTTAACTCGTCACCATTTCTTATAATAAGATTAATGCCGGTGATATCTATAACAATACTCTTAATTAAAGCCTCATCAAAAGTCTCGCTATTAAATTCTTCTGCATTTTCAAAACCCGGATCATCATCAAAAGAACTGCCGATATTAAAACTCATTTCAAAAATCTGCGCAATACCGTAAATTCCATACGCTATCGACGAAAATATCGTTATAATAAGGAACACAGCCAATGCTACCGCAAAATATTTTATTATCTTATTGGTTGTCTTCATTTGATTTCAACACCTCCGAATACACATGTGGCATTAATGTAAAGCGTCGGCACCCCCTCTATTACAGGTCTTTTATTTTTGTCTGACACGCCTCCGAATATAGATGAAGATTTCACTTTCACATTAATATTATCAGGAACTATTATATCAATACCACCAAATATAGCTGTTGCATTAACTACTATATTCTCTTCTATAATAGAATTTCTAAGATCACATTTCATACCACCAAATGTTGCAGTAAGGTTTGTTCCCTTAAACACCTCCGAATCAAAGTTAATATTCTGCCCTGAAAATGCGGCAAAGTATTCGTTATCAGTGTCATAATTATTCTTTTTATTAATCTCGTCTATCTCTTTTACTATTTTTTTGCCTGCCACATCCTTAAATATAAAAGAACAACCTATAATTACAAGTATCGCCGGCAGCATCAACTTCCATATTAATTCAAACGAAATCACATTCTGCGCAGAAAGAAGAATTGCAGCACCTATAAAAATACCTATCAGATTACCTGTTTTAGGACTCTCAGTAAAAAATCCTATGGTACACGGAATAATTATAAACAATGTCCACCATCCGTCAAAAAATATATTTACATCAATTATTCCGGTCACCTTTAAACCAAGCAAAACGCCAAGTGATATAAATACAAGTCCCCACAAAATGTTTTTAAATTTTTTCATTCTAAAATCTCCCCCTTTATATTATTCCAAGACCCTCAAGCAATATTTTTAAACCTATTACTATAAGCACAATACCTCCGGCAAGCTCTGCCCTTGATTTATATTTTGCTCCGAATATGCTTCCTATCTTAACACCTGCTGCCGAGCATATAAATGTTATAACTCCTATAAATGAAACAGCAGGAACTATTGAAACACTTAAAAATGCAAATGTAACGCCGACTGCAAGAGCATCTATACTTGTTGCCACTGCAAGAATAAACATTGATTTCGCAGACATCGAATTATCAACTTTTTCCTCCGGTCCGAAAGACTCCTTAATCATATTTCCGCCTATAATAATAAGCAGAGCAAATGCAATCCAGTGTGAATACTGCGTAATCATTTCAGAAAAGAAGCTTCCTAAAAAATATCCTATAACAGGCATAAGCGCCTGAAAACCGCCAAACCACAGCCCAGCTATGCACATATGCTTAAACTTTATCTTTCCAAGTGAAAGTCCTTTGCATATTGAAACTGCAAACGCATCCATTGACAATCCAACTGCCAGTACAAACAACTCAACTAAACTCATTTCCTCTTCATGCCCCTTAACATTTCTTTATCCTTATCATCAACCCTGTAAGATTCAAGCATTTTTTGAATAGACTTGTTATATGTCCAGTTATCAAGACTATTGTTGTTGAGATATTCATATGTCTTCTCAGGATATTTTGCATAGGCTGTCGCAACACACCACGCCACGCCCATTTTCGTATAATATCCGTCAAATTTAAGTCTGTCCAGCACAGGATATATCTTCATATAATAATCGTCATTTAAGAAATGACTCATTAAAAGAACTGCTACTACGCGCTGCAAAAACTCATCTTCCTTCGGCACATACTTCATTAACCAGACAAATACTTCCTCAGGATATCTCCTTGCTATGGAAAATGTCTGACAAAACGCATCATTTACGCTCCAATCACATATTTTAGGTACAAATCTGTCTGCATATTGAAGTATTACCGATATATCATCCTTTGCGTAGCCTATTACAAATGCCTGAAGCATCTGCTGCTCATAGTAATCATCAGGACATCCTTCCAAAAATGAACGATAATCCTCTTTCGCTATTCTTTTAGCAAGATTTCTTAAATCCGGAACTCTTACTCCTATACATTGCTTACATCCAGGAACCACATTTTTTACATATTTTTTGCTGCTCTCGGCTGCAAGTGTCCACAATTCTTTATTTATATCATTTATATCCATTTTTCTGCCTTTTTGAACATTTTTAATTGTTATTACACTGTAATCTGTGTATTTTAGTTTTCAAACTGCTCAACCCAGCCGATGTCCTGCTTAACAAACGTACGTCCGATCGAAGCGTGTATATATGCCATTACATCAGGACATATATTGCAGACCGTATTTAACGCACATACCGTAGAATTATTTGGATTGCTTATGTACTCCTCTGTCTCGTCACCCTTAAAAAATCTCCATCCGCTGTCAGGCATTCCCTCCTGCGGTTCCTCTCTGTACATATATCCCACACTTTCCGTATTAAATGCTTCCTTAGAAATTATACAGCCGAGAGGAGAACCTATAAGAGAACTCCATTCACGTTCCTTAGGAACGTACCATTTGTTTTGACCCCACGGTCCGTCATCACTTAACAACACATCAATCACTCTGCAGTTAATATCAAAAAATACGCTGACATCAGGATTATGTTTACCCATGTCATAAACCGCACCGCAAAGACAGCTTAATGCGTATTCTCCAAATGAATTATAAAATACCAAAGCAAGCCTTACCCAGTCATCAGTAATCTCAAAAAACTGCTCCTCCGATATGATTCCGCATGCTGCAGCACTTCGGCAAAGTCCTATTCTTTCGTTTATATCCCATGCATAAAATCCTTTTTCACCGACAAATTTATAAAACTGCGACGCGAGCTGCCTGCAAAATGTAAAACTTTCCTTACCCTGCTCATTTAAATCATTAACATCAAATGCAGGAGCATTTTTCCAGAAAGTCATAAACTGCTCGTACTCATTGCTGCTGTGGAATATTTCATAGCAGGCATTTATAAGCGTATCCTTATCGGTAACTCCAAAAAGCCTGTCCAAATATTCCTTCACCTTATTTTCATCAGCCGCGCTCCCGCAGTGATAAAGCTCCTCAAACCCCATATATTCTTCTATTCCGGGTACTTTTCTAAGAGAAGAAATACCGCTTAAAAGAAGTGTAAACTCTTTTCTGTCAATCTCTGACTTTTCACACGACTTATTAATATTAAGATATTTTTCTTTTAAATCTTGTATTGCATCTATAATCTGTTTCATATTTTTTACAATACCCCAATCCTTAATTATTTTCTATATAGTCACAAATCTGTTTTCCTGCAAAAGCATTTATCTGCCTCTTTTGGTTACTGATAATTTTGTCTCTGACGCGGTTATCTTTAAGCTTATTTATGGCAAAAACGATATCATTTTCATTGCTGCTTACGCCCAAGCTCAAACCGTGCTTTCTGAAAAACTCCTTATTATGCGTCTCACACCCAGGAATAGGCGATATATGAACTATTGGCGTATTTGCTGCCGCCGCTTCTGTAGAAGAGAGTCCTCCCGGCTTCGTAAAGAAAATCTCACTTGCTTTCATATATAAATGCATCTTATCAGTTTTCTTTATAATTACAGCTCCTTGAGCGTATTTATTTTTAAGCTTATTGTAAAGCTTATCATTATTTCCGCAAATAACTATCATTTCAAAATCAGAATCTGATTTTGTATAATCAAACACTGTTTTTGTTATTTTGTCGATATTACCGGCACCCATGCTTCCGCCTGCCACCATTATGTATTTCTTATGAACATTAAGACCAAGCTGTATTTTTGCCTTATCAGGAGTTATATCTTCAGTAAATGCTGCATTTACCGGTATTCCAAACGGCAGAAGCTTATCCCTGCTTATTCCCCGATACATGAAGTCACTGCAAGAGTCCTTATGCGGCACTATATAGTAATCACAGTTTGTTTCTTCCGTAAACGGAATACATACATAATCTGTAGCTATAAAATAAGTCTTTGGCAGCTTGAGTTTTTTATTTTTTAAAACGGTAATAATCTCAGCCGGAAAAAGATGCGGCGTTATTATCACATCAAAATGATGTTCATTAAGATACTCATACAACTTCATTGCCGGCTTTTGGTTTATATAATATACAGGCGACTTAAACGGTAATTTCCTGTAACAATCCCCTATTTTATATATAAATCCAAAAATATCCGGAGCTTTCTGTACAAGATTTATATATGTATTATTTACTGCTCCGGAAACGTTCTTTCCGACAAGCATATATGGGTCAAACATCTCCACATGATGTCCTCGCCTAATAAGTTCTTCCTTTATTGCATATCCTGCGGCATTATGGCCTCCACCCGTTCCGCATGACAAAATTAACGCATCCATAATAATTCTACCTTGCAGTTTTCTTTTTCTTCCTTGCTGTCAAACAGCCTCTTTCCTACTAAAAGTGCAATCACATCAAAGCCTATTTTTATTGCAAGCTGCCCTCTGACAAAAATCAGAGCAAAAGCTGTCATCGCATATGCTCCGATTGTTCTGTGCAAATGTGGAGTTATACGAACTACAAGTGAAAAGAATATAAAAAAGAATGCAAGTATAACTACAGCAGTTATATAAGGATAGCACCCAAGAAGCACTCCAAACGTAACTGCAATACCTTTTCCTCCTTTAAAGCCATAAAACAGCGAGAAAATATGACCTGCAACAGGTGCAATAATTACAAGTGCCAGACCTATTTCCGACGGATTGACTTCATACTGCATCTTAAGACAGCACAACACCGGTATCAGACCTTTAGCAAGTTCAAATACAAGTGTAAACACACCACACCAAAATCCGCCTCTCTCAAATGCATTTGCGACACCGGGATTACCGTCCTTAGTATTTTGCGTAATATCTTTGTTTGCAAATATTTTCCCAAATATTTTTGCATACAACACACTGCCGGATAAATATGCCGCTATTATAAAAGGCAAATACTGAAATAATACAGTTAAATTTTCCATACCCATAGCTTTCCTCCATTCTACCGTATGTTTTACACATAACGGATTTATGTTATCCGTGATATTTTTGCTGCACTTCGTTTAATGTAATTATATCTTTTATTCACCCTTATAGCAAATATTATTTTTTGATTACAATGTCAAAAAGTCTTAAAAGCGCCTGTGCTTGCACAAAGGTGAGTTTAAGACCTTGAGACACGCCCCAAAACTGCTTAAATATCATATATTAAATAAAAAAGAGATTTTTTATGGATGAACTTACACCTAACAATATATTTATCCTTACAATGCTTAAAAACAAGCCTGATGCTACCGCTTCAATCAATGGCAGCAGCGATAACCCCGGGCTGTTTGGAGAAGTTAATTTCTACAAAACACAATTCGGTGGTATTATAGTAAACGCTGAAATCTACGGCCTTCCGCAATCATCAGATTTTTATGGATTTCATATCCACGAAAACGGAGACTGTACGCCGCCTTTTGACAAAACCGGTGAACACTACAATCCCGATAACTTACCTCACCCGTTCCATGCAGGGGATATGCCCCCGCTTCTTGGCAGCAAAGGATATGCGTGGCTCTGTTTTTATGACGACCGCATCTCAATAGATAAAATAATCGGAAAATCAGTAATAATACATGATATGCCAGATGATTTTTCTACCCAGCCTTCCGGCAGTTCAGGTGCCAAAATAGCATGCGGTATAATTAAAGCCTAAATACAAAAACCGCCACTGCGCGAAATGAAATATCCTGTAATCATTTCCGCAATGACGGTTTTATATTTTATTTATATTACTGCTTTTTACACAGAATATTTAATAACCTGCTTTTTTAAGATTCTTGGCAGCTACTGCTGCTGTTACGATATCTTTTATGCCAATAACCACCCTGTCACCGTCAACCTCTATTACATCATATACATCATAATAGCTGTCAAATCTTTTACCATTGTCATACTGAACCGCATTAAGAACTTTTACTCTGTCACCCTTTTTAATATCAAATGGTGTGCTCCCTGCACTGTCAATACTGTCATCATCAACCCATCCGGTGCCGTCATTAATAAGGTACGGATGCGCTCTGCCTGCAATCACCTTTGTGATAACGCCTCTTGTAATATCAGGCTTTAATGGTTTATCCGATGTGGATGATTCATAAATCTTAGTATATGACACTTCATCACCCACTTTATACTTAGTTTCTCCGCCCGTATTTTCATCCGGCTGTTCAATTCCTGTATCAGGCAGTTCACCGTAATAATAATCCATATCTACTTTTTCGGAAAAAACTCCGTCAACCGAACCATTTGAGGTATATTGCCAAATCAGACAATCCATACTCGGTTTGTCTGCTCCCCAATGTGCCAGCCAGATAGGATAGCTTAAGTTTCTTATGTTTATCACGTTTTCAAAATAACTTTTATTAGAATAAACACCTGTCCTATAGCCTTTTGAAGCCACTTTACCGCAAAAGACATTGCACATTTTTGTTATAAGCTCTCTTTCTTCGTAGGCATTTATTCCATTTTTTTCCTTATATCCGTCTGAATCTTCCATATCAATCCATATACCAAGCGACGGATTAAATTTATCTGCAACCCTAATCGCATGAGCTGCCTCACTCTCCGCATTTCGGGTATTAAGTGCATATGAATATAAATATGCCCCATAAGGAATACCTAATTTCTCACACTCCTGCATATTACGCACAGCCTGCTCATCATCCTGACTCTCAATGTCAGAACCATAACCGACCCTGATAATTGCAAATTCAATACCTGAAGACTTAACTTTCCCCCAGTCAATAATTCCATTGTGATTACTTACATCAATCCCCTTATAAATGGCGCCTTACCTCTCTTTCAATTAAAAAATCAACCATTTCTTAAAAATATATATGTATTATCAGGGATTTTATGCTTTAATATCCACTTTTTCCACCTGCAACAATTCCGTTAAAGTATTGCTCAACAGGTTCATATCTACAGGTTTTGCTATATGTCCGTTCATTCCGGCTTCCATAGCCTGCTGTACATCCTCACAAAATGCATTTGCTGTCATTGCCACTATCACAATTTCTTTTGCATCATGGCGAGGCAGCCTGCGTATTTCACGCGTCGCATCATATCCGTTCATCACCGGCATCTGTATATCCATTAATATTGCATCATAAGTACCCTGAGTACTGCTTTTAAATTCTTCAACCGCTTCCAGTCCATTCTCTTTTAAAACAAAAGTTGCTCCGCGCATCTGAAGAAGTTCTCCCAATATTTCAGAATTAATGGCATTATCTTCTACCAACAAAAAATGTCTCCCCGAAAGCGATTCCTCCGTAATACTTTCCTTTATACACTCCTTACAATCTACTCTCTCCGCTACCATTTCAAATTCAAGCTCAATTTTAAACGTCGTACCATGGTTCAATTTACTTTCTACATGTATATGACCGCCCATAAGCTCTACAAGTCGCTTTGTAATGCTCAGTCCTAATCCTGTTCCTTCTACATTTTCTACCTTCTCACTTCGACAAAACGGATCAAATAAATGTTCCATAAATTCCTTAGACATCCCTATTCCTGTGTCGCTTACAGTAAAACAATATGCAACCTTTCCATCAACAGATGCCGGAATTTCTTCAATTCTAAAAAGAACTCTTCCGCCCTCAGTGGTAAATTTAAATGCATTACCAAGAAGATTAATAAATATCTGTTTTATTCTTAATAAGTCACCAAAAAAAGACGAGTGCTGAATTTCTTCTCTTTCAACTACAAATTTTAGCCCCGCATCTTTTGCCCTTAATGTCATTATTGACAATATCTGATTAACCACTTCATCCAAATCAATTATCTGCATATTCATTTGTATTTTAGACTGTTCAATCTGGCTCATATCCAATATATCATTAATAAGGCTCAGCAAATGCTGTGAAGATATCGAAATCTTTTCTAAATAATCCTGTATTTTTTTAGGATCTGAAATATTTGCACTTGCAAGAGCAGTCATTCCTACTATCGCATTCATCGGTGTACGGATATCATGGCTCATCGAAGATAAAAATTCACTTTTAACCCTGTTGGCTTTTTCTGCTTCAGATAGCGCCTTTTCCAACTCATACTTAGCTTTTCTTTCGGCTGCAAGCATATCTGTTACATCCGTCCTGACAAAGCAAATTCTGCCCAACCGCAAATCAATAGCAGATACAATCACATTCTTTGTTATAATCTTATTTTGTGCGCTTTTTATTGAATATCGAAATGAATAGGATTCCCTATCCTTTAATCTTTCCTGCATCTTGGACGGATCTAACATATCTTTTACATAGTCACTCTCCGCTTCTGTCACAAGCTCATAAACTAAGCGTTTAATTCTTGCAGCATGACTTCCTTGAGTTCCCTGTACATTTGCATCATCACCGCTAACAACTTTATATCTGTCATTTATCAAATCCACATCTGAAACAAGGTCATAATTGAGAGATGACAGCATTCTGATAATCTTATTCTGAATTGTTTTTTCAGTAATATCAGTAACTGTCAAAATTCCCGTTATATCTGCGCTGTCCGGTGTTTCTACAAGATTTACTTTAAACTGAACATATCTGCCATTTTTTCTGCCAGGCAGCGTCACATAACATTGCATCAATATTTCTCTGACACCACTTTTAAAGTTTTTTATCGTAGGTTCATTCAAATACTTCTCATAAAATTGCTGACGTTCCTTATCATCTTCAATAAATGTTCCAATTCCCGTAAAAAAATCTTCTCTCAAACAGCCGAATCTCTCAATAAGTCTTGAATCAGTTCTATCCTCAATTTCTATAATTCGATTTTTTGTAACATTACAGTGTCCAAGAATCAGGATATTTTCATCTGTCACCAAATAATGCTGCAAAATCTGATTCTTATACTGCTGTCTTAACTTTTCCTGCATTTCTTTCTCTTCAGTAATATCATTATAATCCGCATATACCATAGCGTCGCCGCCATCACGCTGAATAACGGAAAACTTTGCATCAACCCATATATAGCCTCCATTTCCGCTTTTTAACCTGTATTGCAGTGCTTTTCTTTCGCAGTTTTCCCTTATACATCTGTCCAAATTCTGTTTCAAATATTCTCTGTCATCCGGATGAACTCCGGATAAAGCATTTTCCCTGTACATGTCCCATACTTCTTCCATAGGCATATTAACCATATCTGCAAACCCATCCGACATATACTCAGGTGTCAGTTTTCCGGTTAATTCATGATGAACAACGGCAACTCCACCCGGAAGGTATTTAAGAACTGCTTCAAAATATTTTTCCAGACGTTCTTTTTCTTTTTTGACCTTTACTTCCTCTGTTATATCTCTGACATATTTTATGTATGTAGGAATACCATTCCAATCCCCTTCTCTGAAACGTGTTCTGAAACAACGCCCTCTTAATTCAAAATTTGTTTCCGTATATATTCCGTCTTTGTCACAAGAATTAACAGTGCAGTGCTGACAAGGCTGTGATTTACCGCATATATATTCATAACACTTTGGCAATTCCTCCCCCTCCTCATTCCATAATGCACGATTTAAATCATTTGCATAAAGGAGACTGTAATTGTTTTTGTCTATCACATAAATATTATCTGCATTTTCGTCTGCTATGCTCTGAAACAATTGTGTGTTCTGTGACATACCTCCTAAAAGAAGATAATAAGTTCCATCATCCTCCCAACATTCCATTTCAAAGCATTTAAGCTTGCTTACTTTCTCTTTAACAGGCGAATAAATTCTTATTCCTTTTTTCATACTCTTTGCCGACATTATAGCTTTTTCGACTTCTGCCCTGTCCTCTTCAAGCAAAAGTCCTAATGCATCTTCCATAAAATGTTCATCAAAATACAAACTCTCATAACCCAAAAGCTTTTTCACTCTATCAGGGCAATGCTCAAAACAAAATGTTCTTTTTCTTTCATCATATATGGCAAGCGCCCCCTGAAATATATCAAGCATTTTAACACCAACACTATTTATCATTTCGTCTCCTCCAGAAATTTTTTAATAGCATTGATATGTTTTTCATAAACTGCTTTCAAATCCGGCAGCTTCTTTTTTGCCTCCTCGAATTTATTTGCCCTTAGTAATTCTGTTATATTATTTACAACCTTGTGCATTCCCTGAAATCCAAGATTTAAACATACTCCTTTTAATGTATGAATTGCCAGAAAAGCCTCATCTGCTTTCTCTGCCTGCATTGCCTGAATATACGCTTCATAACTGCCGTCATTCAAAAATAACGGAACAAATCTGATAATCTTTGATTCTGTAACAAAACGTTCTACAACGTCACTGTAATTTCCCTCAATTTCAAAATATAAGTCTTCTACTGTCATAAATTTTCTCCCCTTGTACATTAAGAACTTTTCCAACAAAAATATTTGTCTTATAATTTACATTATATTAATTTACACTAAGAATTACAAGCACATTTCCCGAACATAAGTTCTTTATCTATTATAAAAAAGTCGCCTCTTTTCGACATTTTTTGACATATCCAAGATGTTTTTTCAAAAAACTCCGCTATAAATTTCAATTAAACAGAGTTTTATCATTTTTTTACTTAAATATCTAATTTTCAGTCAATTATTTTAACAGCGAGTCTGTATATAGTTAATTATTATTGCAATAATCATTATATATAATACTTTTATAAAACGTGGAACGTAAATGACGCGAATGTGTCTGCAGAATTAAGATTAGGGAGATTAAAGATTATTATGGAATATGGCAAATTAAACATTAAAATAAATAATATATTAGAAGAACGCGGTATAAGCAAAAATCAGGTCTGCAAAGATCTTAACATACCACGCTCGAATTTTAACAGATACTGCCGCAATGAATTTCAACGAATTGATGCTGTGTTAATATGTAAATTGTGCTGGTATTTTGGGATTAGTGCTGACAAAATAATTGAATATATTCCGCCGGAAAAATAATATAATAAATGGCAAATCACCTAATCATTTCTAAAAATTGTTGAATTCCTGATTATTTTTTAATGCAAACATTTTTTTAGAACTGCAATCGCCATACAGCACAACATATATTCTGTCTTTTACAATGGCAAGTTCTTCCTCAGAAGCTACAATTCTGCAGGCATCAATAAACATCTGCCTTACATTATCTTTGTCAATACAGCCATTACAATAATAATATATAACCAGTTCACTTTTTCCACTTAATAAGCAATTGTATATATTTTTCCACCACCAATTATCTGTTTCCCCTATTGACATTCCATAAATAATAAACAATTCTGCATCATCAAAATACGATTTATATTTTTGATTTCCCTGTGCCCAGTAAGATTTATTAAACCTGTTAAGCACTCTGTCTGATTCATAGTCACTATTTTCTATTCCAAACAACAGTGATCGCGGTATATTCTGGTATCCGTGCGGATGAATCGTATCAGTCATAACAAATGAAGACCAGACTGTCCCTTCATTCATTCCCCTTTTAAAGAATCCGTTTGGATTAGGAACAAAATCAAAATTTGTATCGACATTTTTATATGGATGCGGCTCAAACTGATACTTATCTAAATATATATAATTATCAAACAATGATGTATAATTGAAATTAACAAACAAATAATTATACATATGATAATGTGTAGTCTTACCCGGAAAATCCATTTTCTCATAATCTTCCCGGCTCAAATCTCCCAAAAATTCAGACAATGCCTTCTTTCCCCAACTATTTTCTGCTATGTCATTATTCAGTTTTAACAATACCTCTGGTGTTACAATTTCATTTAAAAACAGCAAAAACATGGCCTGCATTTCTTTGAGTGCATTCTCCAGAACTTTCACAGATACACCGCTTTGCAGCAGTTCCCCCAGCGAGCACTCAAAATCACTCCAGTTTTCTTTTCCCCTGCACCTGTCTAATCCCATCTTTTTATACAGTATATTTTCATAATTAAATCCTTTGTAACACAAGAAATCATAAAACTTACTATATGAAGACACAAGATTATCATCTCTATACTTTCTTAAAACAGATATATCAAATCCATTTCCTATAAAAATCATTATATTATGCTGCTCTCTGATACCTGCAATATTTCCTTCTCTTTTATAATTCTTAAACATAATTTATCTCCAAACGTATTTTAACTAACTTTGTAGGTTAATTACTTCATTAATATTTACAATATCACAGTAATAAAAAGAACCAAAAGTATATATTTATAACTCTTCAGCTTTGTATACAGCATAACCTTCATAATAATAACTATGGTCTATGCCTTTCATGTATACTTCTCGATCATTAACCTTATCTGTCAATGCCTGTTTTAATATATATTTTATTTCTATATCTTTAATTGGGCTTCTTTCCATTGCAAGAAGATAATCCTCTTTGTCAACATTGCTCCAGTCAATAACCATATTCAATTCCTTCTTTAAAATTAAATCCAGCCATATTCTGGCACTTCGCCCATTACCTTCGCGAAATGGATGTGCTATATTCATCTCGACATATTTTTCAACAATCTCATCAAATGTTGACTGTGGCATTTTCTCAATATTTTCAAGAGCTGCCTGCAAATACATTACCGGTGCAAATCTAAAATTACCTTTTGCCATATTAACAGTTCGCACTTTTCCTGCAAAATCATATAGCTCATCAAATAAATATCTATGAATTGCTGCAAGCATCTTGAAAGTACCGGCTTCATAATTATCTAAATATCCATTTTCAAATAATTCAACAGCTTTTTTCTTACTTATCTTTTCTTCCTCTCTGGCAAGTTCTGCAGAATCAGTTATATTTAATTTATTATCTAATGCCACGCCCATCCCTCTCTTTCAGCTATTTTTACTTGATTTTCTTACATGTTATTTCCTCTGATCATCACGCCAAATAGTCCTTTTATCTTAAAATTAATTATATCATTCATTTTTCACTCATGCAATTATAGCTTTTGAGTTCTCAAGCAAACAGGGATTTTCGCATATATGTTAAATAATAACTCATTATATAGTAAGTTATTATTATAGTAATCTTTATATATAATAATATTATAGAACATGGAAGATAAGCGATGCGCGTCATCCGCAGGATTAAGATTGGAGATTATTATGGAGTACGGAAAATTAAACCTCAAAATAAACGAGATATTAAAAGCACGCGGTATAAGCAAAAATCAGGTCTGCAAAGATCTTGACATTCCGCGCTCGAATTTTAACAGATACTGCCGAAATGAATTTCAAAGAATTGATGCTGTGTTAATATGCAAATTATGCTGGTATTTCGGAATTGGCATTGACGAAATCATCGAATATATTCCACCAGAAAAATAATAGAATATCAACTGATTAACTCATAATCTCATGATTTTTTTAAGAGGTGTTAATCCACACCTCTTATTGTTATACCTAAAAATAGATGATGCAGATAATAAATACTTCATTTTCAATTATTGAAACGATAATTAATTATTACAGACAACATGAGCCGACTAAACAAGCTCTTCTTTCAATGGCAATAACATTAAACACTCTAATAACAGATCTGCATTGCTTGAAGACATCAATAATGTTTTATACAATATGGATTTTCCTCTCCTTATGACAAGAATGAAGCCATAAGCATATATACTAAACAGCAACTCATTATATAGTAAGTTATTATTATAGCAATCTTTATATATAATACTATTATAAAACACCGAAGATAAGCGATATGATATCATACGCAGGATTAAGATTGGAGATTATTATGGAATACGGAAAATTAAACCTCAAAATAAATGATATATTAACTGCACGCGGTATCAGCAAAAATCAGGTCTGCAAAGATCTCGACATACCACGCTCGAATTTTAACAGATACTGCCGCAATGAATTTCAAAGAATTGATGCTGTGTTAATGTGCAAATTGTGCTGGTATTTCGGGATTAGCATTGACGAAATAATCGAATATATCCCATCAGAAAAATAATAGAATATCAACTGATTAACTCATAATGTCATGATTTTTTAAAGAGGTGTAAGTCCACACCTCTTATTGGTGTGCCTAAAAATAGATGATGCAGATAATAAATAATAGAGAAATCGTTATGATATACATTTTTCTCGGGAAAGTACATATCTTGTTGAAACGAGTCTTAAGTTCTGTCATTTTATAAGAGGATGTACCTATTACTTTTGACACTATCTACCATTATTTATATCATATTAAAATTCATACCATCATTATTGATATTTTCTCCCTCACTTGATATACTCGGTATTGTTTCAGGTTATCTGAATTTTACAAAATTCATTACTAATTATTAATTACAGCAAAAGAGACCAGCTATGAAAAGTCAACTATAAATTAGCTAAAAATTTCTTTTTCATATCGGTGGTAAAAAAGGGGAACTTTAATAAAGCTCCCAGAAGGTGCTTTTTCAAAATCTATCGATATTGGTATACAGGCCTCTTATTCGAGGTTAAATTCTACTTCGTCAGTGAGCATCTTCCAGATGACTCTGACAAGTTTGCCGGCACAATGCCCAAGTACATTGTAATGAGACCGGCCTTCAGCCCTCTTGGCATCATAATAAGCCTTGAAGGTAGAGTTGTTTCTAACAACGTTCCAAGCTGCATTTACAAGGGCATATCGTAAAACACGGGAGCCACGTTTGGACATCCTTGTTGTCTTAGCCTGAAAATTACCAGACTGATAAACAGAAGGATCCAGACCTGCAAAAGCAAGCAGCTTGTTTGGATTGGAGAAACGGTGAATATCACCTATTTCACCAAGGATCATTCCACCATTGATATATCCGATATCAGGAATGGTCATGATGACAGAATCGTTGAATTTAATGATATCCGTCATCTGAGCTTCAATCTTTTCTAATTGGCTATCCAGTAACTCGATTTGTTGAATGGTTTGAGTTATCTGAATAGATATAGGGCTGTCGTTAGCACCGACAGACTTCTGTGCGAGAACTCTTAATTCTTTGTCCTGCTCTTTAGTAAAGTGTCCGTGTGAGTTCACTTTGAGCAGATTTGCCAGATGAGTCATATGCATGGAAGCAATCTGCTTTGGAGAAGGTGCTTCTTTTAAAAGAGCATAGACAGCATTCTGATGCAGACTGGATTTAAAAAAGTATTGAATTTCCGGGAAAACCTGATCAACATATGTTGTCAGTTGGATTTTCAAACGGGTGCGTTGTTTTATGGTTTTCTGACGAAAACGCCCCAAGGCCTTAAGATCCATCATATCAAGGTCATAGAAGCTGACGAATCTGAGGTCATCCTGCATCATAAGAGTTTTAGCAATAACATATGTGTCGACTTTATCTGTCTTTGTTTTGCGAATGTTATTCTTGCGCATCTGACAGGTTGTGATGGGGTTCAACACACACACTTGGTAAAACTCAGCAACAAGGTATCGAACAAGGTTGTCACCGTAGTGTGCCGTTGACTCAAGACCGATGATGATGCTGTTCTTGTCGAATGATTCGAGCTTAGAGACCAGCAGTTGGAAGCCATCAGCGTCATTTGTGAATTTGAACGGCTGGGTGATTATTTCACCGTCGGAAGAAATCACAGCGGCGAAATGGTTAAGTTTGGCAATATCAATGCCTACGTAAATTTTCATGAGGTTGTACCTCCCTTTCCTAAAGTCTGATACCATGATGTCCACCATCGATTATCATCGTAGACTTGATAGAAATAAGTACTCTGAGTGAAGAACACTCCGGCAACATCCAGCTTATAAACAATTCAGATAAAGGTAGCGGCAATACACTCCAGTTGAGTAGTCAAGCTACAGAAAACAAATCAAAAGTCCATAGTATCTGAATTGTATTGAACCACGATATTAAAAGAAAGGAAACGTGTGATAATTAACTTCCTAATTATCATACAAGTTTAATAATGAAAAAAGTTCAAGAAAAAGATTTATATAAATTAAAAAATTTATTTAATGATATAAGATTTTATATGGGAAACAGCGTTTTAGATGGGACAATGGGAGAAGCTTACGCCGATAATCCTGAAAATCCCAACTTTGCTATTCTGTTAGTCAGAAGATATTGTTTTATAAGCGGAAACATAAATAATGACAAATTAGAAAAACTAATTAATAACAGCTTAAAAGACCGAATATTAGTACCTGATGACAATATTAAAAAATCTCTAAAAGAAATTTATAAAGATAATATTATAATAGGTCAACGATATTCCATAAAAAAAGACCCCGAATTCAATGTTAACAATCTAAAGAACTATACAATAAATGTTCCTGAAAACTATACAATAAAAATAATTGATACATCATTGGCACAAAGAATAAAAAATGAAAAATATATTATGATAACTGATGACTATGAAAAATATGGCATAGGATACTGCTGCCTGTATAATGATAAAATAATCGGCGTGGCTTCATCAAATATTTTTTATAAAAATGGTATCGAAGTAACGATTAAAGTTAACGAAGAACATAGACAAAAAGGCATTGCAACTATTTTAGCCTCTAATCTCATCTTAAAATGTATAGAAAAACATAAGACGGTAAGTTGGGATGCCGCAAATCCCAATTCTCTGCATTTAGCAGAAAAACTGGGATTTGAATTTGATTCACAATACGAAACTTTTAGATTTCCATTACCATAATATTAGATACATAAATCTGCAGCCCAGCTATTGCTGCTGGGCTGTGCAAAAATTTTATATTATCTTTTATCTTGAAACAGTTCAATATTTTTCATTGCTTTTTTTATTATATATACCTGATAAATACCGTGTACATCACGTGACAAAACACCATTATCAAAAAACAATTTTATAACACCATTACTGTTTCTTTTTTCATAATTTCTATTATAGTCACTCAAGAATTGACACTGTGGGTAATTTACCCCTACTGCATATAACTGTTCAAGCAATTTGCTGTAATTCTTAATTTTTTTATTGTCATTTACAGCCATTTTTATCCTATCAAATTTACTGTATTTCTTACAACCAATTTGATTATTAGCATGCTGTCTATAATTGATCAAAGGCTCGTCAACAATCACTATTTCTCCATACAACGCAATAATTAAGCTAATATACCAGTCATGCATAGATATATTACATTTATTCCACTTCACCAATTGCAAAGCTGCATGGTTTAACAACATACAGCATCCCGGAATTTGAGGTTTCATAATCAAATCATAAAAATACACACTTTGAATACACTTTTTATACAAAACAACATTATTTTCATCCGATATATTATAATTATGTGCAATTAAATATGGTTTATTGTCTATTGATTCTTTTTCCCGTACTGTATTAAGCATTGTTTCTATCTTATGCAAATCCCACACATCGTCCTGATCACATAAAAACAGATAATCTGCACCGCTGCATCCCTGAACAATAGATTTAAAATTTAAAGCAGGGCCTAAATTTTCTTCATTTACATGAAGCTCAATTCTATTATCTTTATCCATGTTTTTTCTTATAATATCCACAGTGTCATCCGATGAACAATCATCATAAATTACAATTTTAAAATTATCATATGATTGATTTAACAATGAATCCAACTGTTCCCCGATATATTTAGCTGCATTATATGTACACATTGCAACAACTACGCCACTCATTTTTAAACCTCATTTCCAAACAAATTTTTAAGCGAATAGTAATTTTCGCCATACATACTATTTATTCTGCACTACAAATCATAAACCTTAACATAAAAATTTATTTTATTTAAAATAATCTACTTAAATAAATCAAAGAAATAATTATTATTTAATACCATTTGGGTTACAAGCTCATTATTTACCGAATTTCTTGAAGACAACTGTATATAAAACAACAAAGCACAATACGCTATTGATACAAAATTTGAAATATTAACTTTCCAATTAACATCTTTTTTAGCCAACAAAATATAATTTATTAATATCATATTACGGAATAATCTATACATATCAAAAGTCATAAAAGTCAGTGGCAAAAACAGACAAGACAAATATGATAGACTAGCCAGCAATTTACTCTGCTCCCCTGCAGGTCTGCAAAAATAATTAATAAAAATATTAATTAACAAACTTAACACAATCCATCCCATAGACGAATACAAATTTTCCATTGTTAATTGGAGAGTTCTTCCTGTTAAGCTCGTAATTATGCTTGTCACCTTAGAACCAAATAAAGTAAGTACACAAAACATTAAAGTCATCCCGCAAGTTCCATATAATGCAATTTTCCTGATATTTTGTGGCTTCACATAAGCGACTGAGATAAAAATCATATATAAAACCGCTGATAAGTGCTGGGATGTCGCTAACAATATAAATAATATAAACAATCGTCTTCCGGTTTTATCGTTACGTTCAAGAAACCTGATTGCATATAAAACTATAACTGTAGCCATAAAATTTCTTATCTGAACCACATCAAACAAGAATGGAAATACCAGATAAAGCAGCAAAACTTTTAACTTGCTCTGCGCATATCTGTCAATAACCAATTTTAAAAATACAAATGCAGTACCAACATAAAAAAATCTGAACCAAAAAAATTCAAAATTACATGCCAAAAAAATCTTCTCTAAAATATGATATCCCGGTTCCAACCAATATCGGCTGTTTTCTGCATTGTTATACATAATTTGATAGCCCTCATAGTCTCCGTTAGCATAATTTGTAACACAAATTAAAAAACCGACTATAAATAAAATATTATATATAACATCTGACATACTTAATTTAACATTAACTTTTATACGGCCCATTTCTTTAATTATGTTTTTAAAACACTTTTCTCCTCTCCCAAAAAATCAGAATACTACAGTAAATATTTAAGCTCTTTTAGAAAACAAATTACCCTTTACCCTAATTATTGTATCTATAACATATTTCTTGTATTTGGTATTAAACACAATCACAATGCATAATATATTAGGAACTATTATACAGATTACTAATTTAACAAGAAAATCTATATACCTATTAAATTCAAACATAGAACATAACATAAAACATATTCCTGCAATAATAAACGTAACAAATAAATATTTTACATGCTCAAATAAATATTCTTTTAAATATTTTAATCCAAAGTAATATTTAAATATATACCTTGAACCAAACAAAAAATTAATAAAAAATAAGGATATACATGTAGCTAATATTACACCAAATAAACCAAAAAGCTTTACTAATATAAGATTCAACAATAAATTAGCAACAGTCTCTATCAATGCCCTGTTTTTTTCTCTCCACCAAATACCGCTGGCCTGTACATAAATTGCTCTGACAACCCCCATACATATTGTATAAAAATATACCACAAACAAAATTACTATTTCATTTGACAACATCATATTTTCTCCAACCCATATTTTCATAAATGGCTGATACAGACACAACAAACATACCGAAATCCAGCCATATATCCACGCAAAAAGAAAATCCAGCTGCTTCATATTGTCATAATTTTTCTTGACAGCCTCAACCGCTACAGAACTTCCAATACTTGCCAGCAATGATGTAGTTAACACATTTATAATGCTGTACATCGCATTTGTTATATATAGATAGTTATCATACTTCGCAACAATTTCTAAACCAAGAAAAAATGAAATAAATATGCTGTCAAAAGAACTTCTTGATACACAGCACACTTTATCTGCTAATATGCCCAATACCTGATATAAGATTTCTTTTTTCTCTGCCTTTGAAACCTTTCCATAACACTCATATTGAGGATATTTCACCTTAGTAACATAATATGAAACCATATTATTTACAATTGTGCATACAATTAACACGCCTATATACAAATACATACTTTTAAATGCCACTAAAACAATTATCTGTAATATAAGCTCAGCTATTTTCATTACTGTATTAATACAATTTTTAATATCGCTTCTTTGCAATGCAATTAACAAACAATTTCTATAAGAGAAAAATAAATAACTTACAACCGTGTTAATTAAATATAAAATAAACAACACATAAATATTTAAATCTGACGGACAGGTTCCTGCAATCAATTTATCCAAAAACAGAAGACAAATTAATCCTCCCGCCAAAATAAACAGGGCTACAATTCTATATATACTTTTTATCAGACTCAGAATATTAGCAACTTTTTCATAATCATCATCTTCCAATGGCTTATAAAGACCATAAACTATTGCACTGGAAAATCCCAACTCAGTCAGATTTAATAATTGAAGTATTGATGAAAATAAGCTATTTAACCCCAGATAATTTGCACCCAAAACATTAAGAATAACTGTTCTTAATATAAACGGTACAATTAATGCCACAATTTTCCCGAAAACACCTGTAATTATATTCTGCATAGAGTGTTTTGTTCTGTTTATACTCATAATTTCATATGACAATAAATTTTAAAATTGTCCGGTTCCTTTCTTCATACTTGATGTCCATTTCAAAACCATATCAATATTTGTTCACAATTATACGAACCACATTATACAAACTTCTTGGCATATAGCCTGCTGCGACTCTCTTAGAAAAAAGCAGTTTCAATTTTTTCGCAAAACTTTCTCTATATTCTAATACTAAACGACATTCTCTCTTTTTACCATCATCTAAAATATCTCCATAATGCTTTAATATATATCTTGCACCACCTTCATATGCTCTTCCCATATTCTTAAGATTAAATAATTGTTTAAATCTGAATAAAAGCTGTTTAAATCCTTTTCTATGCTGTCCTGACAAATTACTTCCATGCATTCTGTATTTAATATGAGAAGCTTCATCATAAAAAGCGTTGCCGATAAACAATGCTACCAGATACACAGCTACATCATATTCTAAATTATCAAACCCTACCTTATGTAATTCTGATATCATTTTAAAATTTATCACTGTTGTACAGGCATAAACAAAATATCTTGCCAATGCCTGTCCGCTTGTATTTTTAACGACACCTTTCTTAAAATGCATATGCTGGGGATTTAAATTACTGTCTGAAACCATTAAATTTGAATAATATAAACATGGTAAATTATTATCCATTTTTTCAATTTGTCTTATTGCAGTAATCAATTTATCACTTTCCCAAAAATCATCCTGATCACTATATGCAAAAAATGAATAATCATCGTAATTACTATATACATAATCAATAAGCGTCTTTATATTTTTTGCTATACCTAAATTATTTCCCTCTATCAATTCAATTCCTGAATAATTTTCTTTTACATAATCAACCCATTCTCTTTTTACGGAACCGTCATCCCTAATCACCAGATTAACTTCTACATCCGCTTGATTAAGGATTGAGTCTATCTGCTCAACAACATATTCTTTTGGATTATACATTGCCATCATAACGCATATTTTATATCTTTTATCATTACTCATAAATAATCCCTTTTCTTAATACAGAATTTCTCTAATATTATAAACAATCTCACACTTTCACATCTTCACCTGTTAGGTAATCTATATAATTAATATATGACAATCTTATTCTCTCATCATCTTCACAACTATTTTTACTAAAAACCCTGTTTGAACTGTATATAATCGGGCTATCAGAATATGACAGGAACGCTCCCCACCATGAAAACGAACTGTTTGAACACACATAATTATTACAGTTTCTCATAAGTTCAAATGACTCACACACATCTAAACCTTCAACATATGTAACATTACCGCCAAACCATTCTTCGTTTTTTACTTTTTGCAAATCATCTGCAAATATAAAAACATTACACTCGCCTATTTCTCCTTTTATTTTTTCAAGTCCGCTTAGATAAAATTCTTTACTGCAAATTGGCCAGCCATACTTTTCATAATCCCAGCCGCATCGTATGCTGACTGCTATGCTTTTTCCTGACTGTACTTTATCTAAAAGTTGTTTGTACCGCTCTGTCCTTTCTCCTGAAAGTTTTATTTCACCCATTAATTTGTTTTTCATTTCCAACGCAGGTTTCGATGAGGCAAAATAACCATACATAAACATATCTGAAACATCTTTTTGTGACATTTCTGGACAAGTAAATTCTGTCATTCCTAATAAATACTTCCACTTATTACACTTAAAAAATAAAGTCTTTGCTCTTTTTTTCTTTATCATTGAATATAGTTTCTGATACACCCTATATCCGCTTCTAAGCATATTTTTTGTTCCGCTTATCTTATCTGTTATATTAACACTTGAATTCAATTCAAAATTTTCCATTTCAAAATTTCTAATCTTATATTGTCTATAATCATAACTGTTAATTATTAATTCATCATACCCATATTTTTCTTGGATATATCTGGCAGCTGCATACTGATAAAGCTGGTTTCCCAATCCGCCCCTGATATATAATTCAAGTTTCATAACATTCCTCTTTTCCTTGGCTGCTACACAATGCAACCAATATTTATTCAATAATCTCTATACCTCATTCTTTAATGGCAGTAATATATTATTATAATCAAACTGGTGTATATTCTGTCAATCTAATCAATAAAACATTAGCAAATACTGCTTGATTATTAACATATTTTCTAATATCATCTATTCACTCTTTTCAATTCTGATGATATTAATTCATAAATTACGGAATATGAATTTAACCTATCAAATCTTTCTTCCGCACATTTTCTTGCGTTTCTTCCCATTGCTTTTCTTAAATTAGCATTTTCCATCAACAATCTGATTTTTTCAGATAGGTCTTCTGCATCATTATTATTACAATTAAACCCCATATCATACTGATCTACTAAATTACGATACTCTTCACATTCCTGTGTACTAATTACTGGAATCCCTGCTGCCGCATAATCAGCATGTTTATTAATAATACTTTGAGCTGCCCCATGTGAAATTGGATTTACTGCTACATCACAAGCTGCTAATCTTGCACACATTTTTGCATACTCCAAACGTCCTGTAAATTCAACATTTATTTTTTTATCATGTGCATACTCTTCAAATGTCTGTCTTAAAGGTCCGTCACCCATAACAATAAACTTTATATTATTTATATTGTATTTTTTTTGTAAAATAGCAATAGCATCTATCACACATCTTATATCATAGCTATGTCCCAGCGTTCCACAATACCCTATATTAAAATAGGATTTATCTAATTCTATACAATTCTTTTCTACATTTTTATCAAATTTTTTCAATTCAGTTCCAAGAAAAATTGTATGTCCTTCTTTGCATTTTTTATTATAACTTATAGCTCGTCTGCAATATGTATCTGACACTGCTACTATTTCATCAGCCTGTCCATATATATAATTAGCAATTCTATTCATCGGAGCAAAAATCATATTACTGACAAATGGCACATTAAATACCATTTTAAATGCTTCAGGCCATAGGTCCTGTATATCAATTATAAATCTGACATTATTTTTTTTGGCATATTTTGCTACTGTATATGCAACGTCCAAAGATGGAACTGCACAGTAAATTGCACTTGGTTTGCTTCTGCTGTTCAAATATTTTTTAAGATTCTTACTCAATATCCAATGACTGTAAAATCGTTTTATGCATACATTTTTAGCATACCCCGGTTCGTCTAATAAGGTCATTTTATAATTAATCATATCTTTATCTTCTTTGGTGAGAAATTGTTTCTCCTTTTTAACATGATGAAATGATGAAGCAATATACTCTACACTACCTACATTCAAATCACTCAGTTTCTCAGCAATATATGTAAATCTGCCATTCCCTTTATTCCTTGGAACTCCGGTATATTGACTGATTATTAAGATATCTTTCATATGAACAATCTCCTGCTTTATCATATTCCGGCACTTTAATACCCATTTTATTCTTTTCTCCAATTACATATTGTTTTTTTGAATTTTCCTGATTTTAAATGTGGTATTTCATCTACACGACATATTTCAATATCAGCATCATTTCCTAAAACACTCTTCAAATATATAATCAATTCTTCATCTGTATAATGATTTTCAGGATCATTGATCTTCATTGTATATGACTTTTTATCATTCTGAATAAACTGGTATTGTCTCAACTTATCATATTTCCACATATATACACTCCAAGTATGCGGAGTTAACGCATTGCCCTGCGTATCATATATCACGTCAACCTGACGCCCCTGAATATTAGATATAATCTCCGTTCCAACACCACACTCTGATTTTTCACATCTTACAGCCAAATCTCCGGTATCATATCTAATTAATGGAAAAGCATAATTAAATAAATCTGTTACAACCACTCTTCCCAATTCACCATATTCAGCAGGCTCATCTGAATCCATTTTTAATATTTCAATTTTATAATTTGCCGAATTCACATGAAATTCCTCTGATTCTTTACATTGATGAGCTAATACACCATTTTCTTCATTCGCATATCTTGAAACAACAGTACAACCAAACATATTTTTAATTCTTTTTCTTGTTTCTGCTGTTTGTATTTCTGAACCGGTTATTATTGTTTTCAAATTAAAATCCGAAGGTTTGTCATTACATCTTTCTAAGTATTCAACTAAATGCTCATATGTTGATACATATCCTAATGTCACTTTTATCTTCTTATTATTTTTTAATAGCTGTCTTATATTTTCAAATGTCTCATCTGTAAAATGCAAAATATTTACAGGAACCATATTTTTCATAAACAACTGCAACTTGGAATTCCTATTGGCCTCTGTCCATACTCTAAAAAATATAAACTTATCACCCATATAGTTATCAACTGTCTCATTAAAGTAAATCAGTTCTGCTAAAACACGCTGTCTTTTTCTCATATCCTGTATTATTGTAAATGGCGTACCCGTACTTCCTGATGTTGACATCTTATGCAGCTTTTCACCTGCATATTTATCTGATTTAATCTGTTCATAATAAGTCCTTAATACATTTTTATCAATAACAGGAATATCTTCAAATTTCTCAATCCCTTTTAATGTATTCCTATAATATTCTGATGTGCTTTTAGCATGATCTATCAAATTAGCCACATAAGTATCCTGAACCTGCTTCATATCCTCATATGGCAATTCCATAATTCTTTTCACATCTAAATATGCTTTTCTTATTGGTCGTCCTTTCAATAAATCTAAAGACCAAAATCCTATTCTTCTTATTTTAGCTCCTATCATGTTAACCCTTCCTATACGCTGGAAAATACTCTATATCTTTTGATACTCCATTTACCTTGCATAATTCATAATAAATCTTATCATTCCATATTTTCCTGCCTACATAAAAATCAAACGATGTATTTTCACCAAATTGTTTCTTAAATGTATATAAACTGTCATCTGCATCATTAGAGCGTCCGCCCCCATGATGTATCAATTCACACCCGTGTTCCTTTCCCCAAAGTGTAACCGCATAACGCAGTATATATGCAGGCGATAAATACAGGTATTCACTTAAAGTTCCCGACAAATGAATATGTATTGTCTTGTTCCATACAAAATAAAATCCGGCAGCTATCACCTTTTCCTCAAATATAGCTTCAACCAACAGAATATTGTCTCTGAAATACTTCAAACATGCATCAAAATATTCATCATCAAAATAGTAATATTCTGAAGCCTCGTTTCTGTCCATTGTTGAATAATATACTTCTTTAAAGCTATGAATAGATTCCGGCTTTTCTGTAATTTTATATGTAACACCATCACGAATTGCTCTTCTTATCCTTTTACGGCAGCTTTTTGAAAATTCACTCTGAACAGGATCATCATAAGCTGCAAGATTAGTTCCGACCGTCTGCCTTATACACTCAGCATTATATACACTCTGAAATGTAACTCCGTTTTCTGCAATAGGATGAAATCTGACAAACTCACTCACAATATTATTTTCTTTGCAATACTTGCCAAATTCCTGCTCAAAATTTTCCAGCAAATGCGATTCGCTTCCTTCTTTGCAAAACTCAATTACCGGTCCTCCATATCCATAAGGAGAAACAATATCATACCATTTTTTATTATCCATCATAATAGGAATTTCTCTTAAAATAAACTGATGGTATATCTTCCCCTCATTACATTCATATTCCCAACAGACAAGTTTTCCCTTTTCGACTTTTTCATACAATTTCCCATAATCAGGATTAAAATATATATCTTTATTCAATGCTATATTCCTCTTAATATTTTTATTATTTGGTGCATATCCGAATTATCATATCTTTGGTCACATATTAAAGATAATTCCAAATCATATAAATCAGATGTACATTTATCATTCGGCAGCGGCCAATGAACAGGACAATAAATACTATTCTCAATCAACTTCTGCCTAACATTATCTCTCTTATCTTCTTTAATAATCACAGGAATAAATATAGGACAATCCATACTCACTTCATCAAAAACAGGCTTAATATAACTTATATCATGAAGCCCGCAATAAAGAACTTTTGCATTAGAAATCCGCTTTTTTCGTATCTCTTCAATGTTCCATTTCTTAAGCATTTTTTTTGAATTATCACTAATTAAAGTATTTGAATAATTTTGTGCCAAATAATGGTTACACCACGAAAATATTTTCAAATACTCTTTCTTTAGCTCTTCTCTTTCATTCTGCAGATAAATTTCTTTTAACTGCATTGCCCTCGTTTTTTGTTCAATATATAAAGAACTAACAACTTTATCCGGCTTTTCAAGAAAATGTCCTTTTTTCTTACTGCAAAAGCCTCCATCTAACAAAGGCCCCCATTTTCGTAATGAAGCAACTAAATAATCACTGAATTCATGAAATTGTTTTTCTGATAATAAGCTGTGGGTTATATCTTCAATGACAATACCACCTTTTTCCTTAAACTTAAAAATTTCTTCATCAGGAAAATTGTATTTAAATCCAAAATAATTACACAACAACAAAATCTGACAATCAGCAGGAATTTCAATATCTATATTAAAACTTCCTTCGTAATTAACGTCATAGAAATTCAAATCAGCATCTTTATTACGAAATGGTTCAATCATTGAATCACAACAATATGACGGCAGTAAAACCTTATTAAAATCATCGCAATCCCTAAGAACCGTTTCTATGGCTGTTCTTCCTGAAAAAGTAAAGATATTATCCTCTCCGTAAGGAAGCCAATCTAAACCATCTTCATTTAAATATATTTGATTGTCTGCATAAGCAAATTCACTCCCTATTTCAATCATGTGTCATCCGCTGCTCCTGACTATCAGACTAATTTTCTATTCATTGCTGACATTTCAATTAAATCCTATTCGATAGCTGTCTTTGCCTATATTTATCAAAATCTCCCTGCTTACCGGCTTCTACAATATCTGCCCTATCAAAAACTTTCTTAACTGTTAAAAATACAATTTTAAGATCACCTAAAAATGAAATATTATTAACATACTTAACATCATATTGAAACCGTCTATCCCAATCTAACGCTGTCCTTCCGTTAACCTGGGCTAAACCTGTCAGCCCCGGTCTTACATCATGTCTGCGCCTCTCCTCTTCTGTATAATACGGCAGATACGCAACTGCAAGCGGTCTCGGTCCAACTATGCTCATATCGCCCTTTAATATGTTAAAAAGCTCCGGCAGTTCATCAAGGCTTGTAGATCTTAACCTTTTCCCAAAACTGGTTAATCTGACATTATCGGGTAATAATTTTCCGTTTTCATCTTTTTCATCCGTCATAGAACGAAATTTGTACATTTTAAATATCTTTTCTTCTCCGGTTTTTTTATCTTTCTTACCGGGTCTTTCCTGACAAAAAATAACCGGACTTCCAAGCTTAATCCGCACAAGAACAGCTGTGATTAACATAACCGGACTTAATATAATAATCGCACATAACGACAATACTATATCAAGCAATCTCTTAACATATTTTTCGTAAATACCATATGATTTGTGTGCTTTCATTTTTTACTCCCACATTTCTAATTTACATAACATATTTCCAAAATATTTTCACTTTATTTGAAACAGCTCTTCACAACCTCAATAATAATATCCTGCTGTTCTATTGTCATTTTGTTATCACTTGGCAAACACAGTCCTCTGTCAAATATATCCATACCTACGTCTAAAGGCTTACCGTCTGCCCCCATTGCGCCTCCATTTATGTATGCGTTCGTCTTAGCTCTGCCATCGCCTTCGCGTGTTACAAAACCATTCATTCTATATATCGGCTGCATATGCATAGGTTTCCATATCGGGCGTCCTTCTGCATTTATAGCAGCTATTGCCTCTAAAATCTCTGTAGGACACGTTTTTCCCGGCTCACTTATGTATAATGCCTGTGTTTCAGACCTTACCTGCTTACACATTGCCTCAGCATTAATGAGAATACATGAAAGCCAGAAATTAGGCTCAGAATTTTTCTCATCATACGGATTCATAATAACTGGTAAATCCTTAAACCCGTCTTTATATCTTTCATAAATTGCCTTTTTTTGAGCAATGTGTTCTTCAAGGTACGGATACTGCCCTCTTACTACTCCTGCAATAACATTACTCATGCGGTAGTTGTAGCCAAGTTCCTCATGCTGATACCATGGTGCATTCTCTCTTGACTGTGTCGACCATTTTCTTACCTTATTCGCTGCTTCCAAATCATCTGTAAGAAGCATACCACCCGATGAACCTGTAATAATTTTATTTCCGTTAAAAGATATCGCATTATACTTACCGAATACACCTGTCTGAACTCCCTTATATGTAGCACCAAGCGACTCCGCTGCATCTTCTATTATAATGGCACCATACTTTTCGCAGATTTCCTTAATATCATCAATTTTTCCCGGAGTTCCATAAAGATGTGCTGCTACTACTACTTTTACGTCAGGGTATATTTCAAACGCTTTTTCAAGTGCTGCCGGATCCATATTCCATGTATCATATTCTGTATCTATAAATACTGGAACACCACCTTCATACACAACAGGATTTACAGTAGCATCAAATGTGACATCTGAACAGAATACTTTATCTCCCGGCTTTACTCCGGCAAGCTTAACCGCCATATGAAGCGCAGCTGTTCCGGCTGAAAGTGCCACAGAGTACTTACATCCAACCTTTTCACAGGTCATACGCTCAACCTCATTAATATTTGCTCCTACTGTACTCATCCAGTTAGTATTATATGCTTCGGTAACATATTTCATCTCATCTCCATGCATAGTTGGAGAAGCAAGCCAAACCTTATCTTTAAATTTCTTAAAGTTCATCTCTTCACCCTATCTCTTTCTCACATATGTCGGTACAATCTGTGCAACAATCTCATGTATATTATCGCTGTTGTGCTCAGCAGCTTCCTTTAAGCACTTTAACTGTTCAGTAAACCTTTCTATATCTATTTTAATAGGCTCTCCGATATGAATAAGACTGTTCGCTGTTTCCTTAAGACCTTCCTCTTTCATGAGCATTTCTTCATAAAGCTTCTCACCCGGTCTTAAACCTGTAAATTTAATTTCTATATCTACTCCCGGTGTGTAACCTGACAACCTGATAAGATTTTTAGCTAAATCCACAATCTTTACAGGATCTCCCATATCAAGAATGAAAATCTCACCGCCCTTAGCATATGTAGCCGCCTGAAGCACTAATGAAACAGCCTCAGGAATTGTCATGAAATATCTTATAATGTCAGGATGTGTGACAGTAACTGGCCCCCCGGCCTGAATCTGCTTCTTAAACAAAGGAATAACAGAACCGTTGCTTCCAAGAACATTTCCGAATCTTACTGCAACGAACTCCGTATCATAATACTTATCCATAGTCTGCACTATCATTTCACAAAGCCTTTTTGAAGCTCCCATGATATTTGTAGGATTTACAGCCTTATCTGTTGATATAAGAACAAATCTTTCCGCTCCGTTCTCACCTGCTGCCTTTGCAACCTTATATGTACCAAAAGCATTATTCTTTATAGCCTCGTTTGGACTGTCCTCCATAAGAGGAACATGCTTATGTGCTGCTGCGTGGAACACAATATCAGGCTTATACTGCTTAAATATAAGATTTATACGCTCCTCATCTCTGACAGACGCTATTATTACCTCAAGGTCAAGCAGATTTGTATATTTTGCCTTAAGCTCCTGCTGTATGTCATAGGCATTATTTTCATATATATCAAGTATAATAAGCTTCTTAGGATTATATGATGCAATCTGACGGCAAAGCTCGCTTCCGATTGAACCGCCGCCCCCCGTAACCATTACAACCTTGCCCTCAATAGTCGTTGATATCTCAGACATATCTACATTTACGGTATCTCTTCCAAGTAAATCTTCAATCTCTACTTCCTTAAACTTACTTATTGATATATCACCGTTTACAAGCTGGTAAATCCCCGGTAAAGTCATGACTTTCTTGCCTGTGTTACTGCAGATATTAAGTATTTTTCTGATTTCCTTTGATGATATTGAAGGCATTGCCACATATATCTCATCAACCTCATACTTCTTCACCATGTCAGCAATATCATTTCTTGTTCCAACTATTGGAATTCCGAGAAGATATTTTCCTTTCTTTGCATGGCTGTCATCTATGAAACAAACAACTCGCTTGTCAATGCTGTTTGAAATGCTCATCTCCTTAGCCAATGTCATACCTGCCTGTCCGGCACCAACAATCATAACTCTCGCTGATGGTTTCTCCGTATAAGTTCTAATCATTCTTAAAAATCTATATCCAAAACGTATTCCTGTAAAGAAAAGAAGCATAAAAATTGAGTTAAGTACAATATAGCTTCTCGGCATAGGAATTTTAAATATAAAGAAAATTCCTACAAACTGTACTATAAAGATAATTGCAACTGCCTTTACCACATTTACAAACTCATTCACACTTGCATATGTCCAGACGCTTCTGTAGAGCTTGCACATTGCCAGTATAATTATCACGCCTACCGTTGTTATGGGCGCAAGCTTAATGCAATTATGTAAATATCGTGGACCTATATCAGAAAATATGAAATCAAAACGCACAAATAAAGCTCCGAATGATGCTATATTAACAGCCAATATATCAAGCAACACCAGAGCCAGCAACCTTATTTTATATCCCTCACTTTTCCATAACTTCGTCATTGTAATTTTCTCCTATTTTTCTGCCTGTTCTATGTACACTAATTGTTTTTAAAGTTATTGTACTTTTTGCAATTATTATACAGCAAAAACATTGCAAACATCAACAAATTATACTTTTAAGAACAATTTTTTCAACAAAATATCCAAGTATTATCATAAAAGATGTTTTATTACAATCAAAGCGTACAACTCATCTCATACCATTGTTCTCCACCCCATACAGAGGCCGCCCTTCCATGACAGGTAAATCCCATTTTCTTATACATTTCAACTCTTGAATCAAGGCACGTCAGTATCAGCATCTGTCTGCCCTTTTCGCGCTCTCTTCTCATATACTCAGACATAAGAGCACTTGCAAGTCCCTGCATACGATATTCCGGCAGTACAGCAAGCCCAAGAATCATAATATTATTACCGTCATTCTCATTTAAACCTGCATTTGTAAAAAAATCATCACTAAAGAAATATTCATTTGTAGCAAGACCGTTTAAGAAGCCTGCAAGCTTGCCTGTTTCTTTATCAACCGCCACCAGAAATAAATCTGCTGCCACAATTATACGTTCGCTCATGTGTTTCTCGGAACATGCTTCGCTTGATGGAAAGCAGGCCTGTTCAATCGCAACAGCCTGAGCTGTCTCATTCTGTTTTATACTCCTGAATTCAAATCTGTCAAAAATCCCTTTCTCAGCCGGCTCAGATTCTTCTGCTGTCTGTTCCTCCTGATTTATTTGTTCTTCCTGTTCTCTTAATTTTCTTTTAAAAAATCTCACTTATATACTATCCTTTCTCTTTATCCCCCGGCCATATTTTGACCTAAATATTTTTTTATTTTATCATAAATACCTATAAAACACTATGATATTTCAAAAATTTCATTTTTATTTTTTCTTTATCTTTTGAAAGCAATATTTCAACCAATTCTTTATCAGTTATGCAGTTCAGCTTGATTTTGTACGGCGCTATTGCAGACTGCATCGCAGCAGTATTTCTCTCATGTATTATTGGTGCGCAGAATACTCCTGTGACTTTACTTGCTGTATTTTGCTGATATAACCTGATATGATCAGGCACCGACGACCCCTCCGCACTAAACTGCATTGATTTTGACTTGATCGTGGTAAGCTCAACAACAATATGCACACCGTCTACAAAAAACACAATATCAGGCGTTCCTGTCTTTCCTCCCGGAGCCTGCACGGGCAGACCGTACTTTCCAACTCTGCCGTTCCATATTACATCATCAATAACGTTTTCCGTCTTAAGTATGCTAAGCATTTTATATACATAGTACTCAAAATATGCTCCCCTTAAAGATTTATCATTCGTTTTGTCAATACCTGTAACTTTCGACAGCGTATTCAAATAATTTAATGTCTTAGCCGCAAATTTCGAAGCTTCGCAATGCTCAATCAGCATTTCAGCCACGTCCTCTATCCTTTCAGCTTCCATTCCTGCTTTTACTACCCGGCCTGCATCTTCACTCCCATCTGCTGTTGTGCCTTCTGCCGCTTTGCCAACTGATATATCCCCGATTTCAAACTCTCTTTGTTCAAATGTCGGACATATATTAAATGTCTTTAATTCATCACCTGATAAAATATCTATTACTTTTATATTGTATGCTTCATTAACAAACGCCGGCAATTGCAGCACACCTGACTTGTCAATCAAATCATCATACTTACAGACACCGTCCTTAAACACCTGCAACAAAAATAAATCATTGGATTTATTTATAATTGAAATATCTATCGGAGGATAGTCTCTTGCCGGATTTCCGATATAATCCATCCAGAGCTGCAAATTATCTTTAAAATCGTATACCTCCGCATTTTTATATTTCGAATCCAGCATTTCTTCAACATAATCCATGTACTCTCTATTTATTCTCAATGCCGCAATTTCACTGCTTCTGTTATCCGGCTTAATTTTAAATTTATCAATAATACCTGTAATCTGACAGAGTGACATAAAATATCCGGCAGATGAAGCTTTTGTCAAGGTTATATTTCCTATATGCGTATTCATAAAAGCTTCTATAACTGCTTCTCTGCTCTCCGCAGTAATCTTTCGGAAGTTCTCTATTTCCTGCACTGTGATACCGATTTCATCTTCTCTTCTTACCTTAAAAAGAAAATATGCTATCTCTTCTTTATCAAGATATCCGACTCTTTGCAGCACCTTAAGCATAAATCTAAATGGAAATACATATATATTTTCACAATCTTTACCTATGACCGGATTCATAATCTGCAATTTTTCCATTTGCCTAAGAACTGCATCGGACTGCGTTATTAACAAATCCTTTCCTGCAATAAGATTCGGTACTTTAACAAGGTCATTTTTATGTTTATTCCACAAATCCATGCCTGCCTGTGTAAGACAAATCGTATTCGGAGTGCTTTCTGTATTTATGTATAAAAAGCCCAAATACTGAGGAATTGATGCAACCAGTGTTCTTATTGCCTGCGGCGAAATATTCTTACCGTCCTTAGTTGCTCCCCATTTTTTCAAATTGACCCCCAGATTATTTTGTTTCTGAGGATTCCAGCTTGTCCCGTCATATTTTCTTTCTATAATTCCGTCAATCAGACAAATTGTCTGGTGTAAGTTTACTCTCTTAGGTATAAGCCAGATTTCCTTTGTCCTGTTTTTTTGAGCCATAACTAAACCCCTTTCTCCAAAACCAGGACATAATCTTTGCTGATTTTACCTCCCATTCCTTTTCGCGGTATCCTGATATAAGGATTTTGTATTATATAATTAAAATACTGTATCGTTTTAAATCCAATGTCGTTTGCAATTTCCTCTATAACTTTCCAGCTTTCCACATTTACTTTTCTTATCGTACTGTTTCCGATAACAATCACATATTTGCCGCCTGCATTCATCTGTCCGTAAACGCTGTTTAAATTGTCCTGCATATCCTCGAAAAACTTTTTTACAATCAAAGCTCGTTTTTCGTCTTTCTCAACAATGTCATAATAATAACTTTTCAAAAGACTGCTCTTTTCAAGTATGGCAAGCTCACTTTTTTCCTGCTTGACATTAATTTTTTCTGTTCCCACATAGAGGCTCTTTTTTTCTCTCAATTTTTCTTCGGTCAAAGTAGCCATCCATAAATTTTCAAGTCTCATGGTTCTTCCATAATCAAACGCATTAATATAAGGCGGCGACGTAATAGCCAAATCAATTTTTTCCGGCACTAAAAACTTAAGCGCATCCCCGTCTATGATATTCGTGCGCCCCATATTTTCGATGCCGGACAGTTCTGTAATCATCTGCTTATAGCGTCGAAACACTGATGTAAACTCCTTTTCTACCGTCGGCGGAATCTTTTTTACTTTGCCCGACACATATGGCTTAGGCGAAGTATCATCGGCATTTGACACTCTCTTGATAATTGACACCATACATAATCTGAAAAAATCCCTTACATCTGCATCATATATGTTATCAATATATACCTTCATCCTGCCCAGCTCATTTATTGTGCTTTCACAAAACCAATGCTCTAAATTATCGATCCTTGGACGAAATGCTTTTGCATCAGACTGCGAAATAACCCCTATAAGTTCAGAATACTTCTGCTCTAAACAGTTGGTTTGTCTTTCATCTAAAACAGTCGTTTTTACTTTTATAATTAATTTTGCAATATCGTCTATTTCCGTTCCGTATGCGTCAATCCCATTAATATTGGCTTCCAGCAAGGTTGTGCCGCTGCCGGAAAATGGATCAAATATAACGCCCTTTTTGCACGAAAGAAACGAATTTATTGCCCATCTTGGTATCTCCGGTATAAATTTACACGGATATTTAAACATTCCATGTGTATATGAGTTCGGATTTGCCTGCTTTATCAAATATGTTGAACCGTTTTGAATGTCAACAGGCAGCGATTCAACTTCTATTATTTGTTCTTTATCAGGCATACAACACTCTCCCTCAAATATTTTCCGCTTTTCTTTGTCATCTTATATTGCTGTGAACTTGTAATAATATATCTGTCCACCTCGATTTTATCGACTTTAAAGCCTATTTTTTCAGCGTAATCGGCAAGTATTAAGTCAGCAGGAAATACTACTCCGCCATAAGCTGAATTTCCGACAACAATGCAGCAAAATCCCTTTTCATCTAATACCTTATAGCTCTCGTCCAGCACCTTAAACATATCATCATAATAAAGCTTAAGCATTTTAGGTATCTTTTTATCCCACAATTCTTTTTTGTTAAGCTCCATCAAAAGCTCCGTCAAAACCTCACTCTTTTCGGAAACTTCAACGCTTAAATCTCCGTTCAGATGTGAATGAAGCGAGTTATTTCTAAGTTTCTTTAAATCTGAATATTCTGATACAAACTTGCCGAACCAAAGCTCCAGCTTATAAATTTCTGTGTAATCAAAACAATTTGCATACGGCGGAGAGAAAATAATTCCCTCCACGCTGTTGTCATTTATGCGTTTTGACATATTTAAACATGTCTCATTATATAAAACCGAATCTGCTTTAGTTTTACTTTTCAATAAATCAATATATATATTCTGATACTCCTCCAAAAGCATCACCTTGGCATCATCTGTCGTCACAATTCTTGGCTTGACATATTTTTTTATTTTCAAACCGTTGCCGGCTTTCCTGTAATTGCAAAGCGGCTCAATACACGCAAGCCACCCAAGCTTTAAAAGATTCTTTATCTTTTCATCACTGACATCTGCTTCATCAATCAAGCAGCCCACATTCATAAAATACTTTTCGACCTCATCATCAAAAACTTTACTGCTGATTGATAACTTCGGCAGCACATATGGCCTGTCTGCACTAACTGCTTCCTGCAAAATTCCCTCATATTTTTCCTTGAACTGCTGGGTAATTTCTTTGTCGTAATTTTCTATCTTACACCTTGCCAGAAAATATGAAAACGGATTCACCTCAAATCCAACTCCCGAATATCCCATATCATTTGCGGCCACTAACGTAGTTCCGCTGCCGGAAAAAGGGTCAAGTATAACACCTTTTTTATTTTTTGAATATTCATTAATTAACTGCTGTACCAGCTCAACCGAAAAACCCTCTTTATATCTGTACCATCTTTGAAATGGCTTATTCAAATCATCAGAATAATTTAACAGACTTGTATATGTAGCATTGGAACTTTCCGGATAAACCACATTAAATCTATTTTCAAGCTGCAAATATTTATCACAGTAATCTTTCATTCTTCTGCATCTTGCATCTTCAGGCTTTTGGGCTTCTGATGGTATAAGCCATGTCTTACCTTTCTTGACCGCTCCCTCAATTCTGCCCTCCTCACACAAAACAGCTACTCTTCTCGCACTTATATTCCATAGTTCAGATATCTCTTTAGTCGTTAAAAATTCCATCCTAATCTCCATTCCGCAGACGCTTTGCGTCGGAGGAAGCGCGAGGAAAATTTTAAATTTTCCTCTGCGATAAAAACTACTTTGTGACGCCTGCGGCACAAATAGTTGTGTGAAAAATCATCGTATCGACATGATTTTTCACACTAATCTCCATTTCTGAGCAACTTTGTTGCGAAGAGGCGAAGAAAAATTCGCATAGGCAATTTCTCTTTTGCCATAAGAGCTATTTGTTTTTGCTCAGAAACAAATAGCTGTAAGTTATATTATATTCATTTATCTGAACAATTACAAGTATATAAAAGGCCAATCTGCTATAAACAGACCAGCCTTTTTATATCTCACATACAACGTTATTCACGCTTATCTTATACTAATTTTTATTCAGCAATTCACTCACCGCTGCTTTTTCCATAGGTTTTCCAAAAGAAAAGCCTTGTATCGAATCCAGGTTTGTTTCTTTTACAAATTCATATTCTTCTTTCTGCTCTACGCTCTCCAGACATACGCTTATTGAAACAATATGGCAGATACTTTCCCTGTTTATACTTTTGCATATTATATCAGAACATTCTTACGTCTGTCATGTAATTTATACAAAGAAAGCGGCAAAAATTAAATGGTGGTCCAAAAACTGAGCTGCTGCTCTTTTAAAGACTTCACCCTGCATTCGGTTATCTTATCCTGCTCACCAATTATGCTGCACAATATCGGCGATTTAGCGTCATATTTACTGCTGTTTTTTGCAATCCTTTCCGGGCTGAAATTTGCATAACAGTATTTACAGTCATTTTTACATGTATCGTATGCACCAATATCCACACTGTCCACACATCCGCATTCCTTGCGCTGATTCCTATCTTTTTGTACGTTAAGCCTACAGCCGGTTATACGTTCTATAAGTTCCTTGTCAATACAGCAATTATGACTGATACCATACTCATCTAAATTGATATTTTCTGCACAGCTTCCAATCGTCATATTATTTTTCTTTGCAACTTCTGATATTTTCGCGGCAAATTTTTTAAGTTCATTTGTATCAGTCTTATACAAATCAAGCATTTCAATATTGCGCTTATTTTTTGCATATACATCCACAAAGCTAATCACACACTTTTCCGTATAACCTTTCAATGCTTCCGCTATCTGTTCAAATGCTTTTAAATGATATTCATACGTATATTTCTTTGTAAAAATAACAGGATCGTATCTCCATATCACCTTTTCCCTGCCGATTTTCTCAGCCAATCTCCAAAATACAGGAATCATTTTTTCTTTTTTATGCGGAATACCACGCTCAATATCTTTTCCATAGCCGGTTAACGTAAATTGAAAATAATAATTATAAGCTGAAAGCTCATCTAATCTGTTAAGCATAGGTTCGGGATTCTTCGTCCAAAACACAATACAGTCAACCACCTCAGGTGTTATATCAACTTTGCTTATCTGATGCACATTAACCGGATTTCTGACATACACAAACCACTCTTTTATTCTATTAAAAAACCACTCTGAATAATAATTTGGTATGTCCGTCCTTCGGCTTACGCTTAATATCATTTTTCTTTCCTTGCTTAAGTTATTATAATATTTTTCAGAATTATCCATTTAGTAAGCTTCGCATATATTACACTTTCATTTAATCTATGTAAAAATATCCACTCATCTCATTGCTTTCCTGCCAAGCAACATAAATTCTATAGCTTTTATAATTAAAAACAACGCACCTGCTATGACCGGCATAAACAATGTCACATCTAAAAAACTGCCTCCCTGCTTATCAGGGTCAATTACCCTGATTATCAAAGCAGCCAGTTGTCCGCCTAAAACCGGAAATGCAATGTTCTTTACTATACAGATCAATTTTGCCACACAAAGCATACTAAAATCTACCGGAATATGGATATATTTTTCAAAAATGTTTACTCGCTTGCCATTTTCTTTAACAGTAGTCAAATATAATGATGCACTGTGATATATAACCATAATGTATAACAATAACATAAGCAGCAGGCGCACGTCGTCTTTTTCATACTTAAACCCAAACATCATTGATATGAATACGATAAAAATATACCCTAAATATATCAAAATATATACACCGCCTGTTTCATATATCATGCGGTTCTTCCAATTTTCATGTTCTAATTCTATCAGATTCTTTAAACTCATTATATTCCCTCTTTCTGCTGCTTCACTGCATATATTAATTTACTCATTCACACCTCTTGCGTCACTGTTAGTCACATTCTCTCATGCAGTACTTTCCATCCGCCACATCAATTATATAATCCGCCACCCTTATCAAGTCCTCTTCCAAATGCGTTGCAAGCAGTATTGTTATCTCATAATCTGCCACAAAATCCTGTAAAATCTTTAGAAAATCATCTCTGAATACAGGATCGAGATTAGCTGTTGGCTCATCTAACAATAACACCTCCGGCTTAGTTGCTGCCGCAAATGCAAATTGAAATTTTACAAACTCACCGGTTGAGTAGTTGCCCAATGTACAGGAATTTGAAAGCTTCATTCTAGATAACATTTTTGCATATTCATTGCTATCCCAATCATGATAAAAAGGCGAATATATACGTTCATTCTCTCCTGCATCTTCATCCATAAAAAAAGAACGGTCTTGTGAAATAAAACCTACCTTTCTTTTCACTTCGACTTTGTTTTTAAGCACATCTAAACCATCTATAAAAATACTTCCTTGCATCTTTTCATACAATCCGGCAATCATTCGAAGAAGCGTAGTCTTACCAGCTCCATTATCCCCTTGTATTCCCACTATATAGCCTTTAGGAATTTCAAGATTAATTGGCTCCACAATGAAGTTACCAAGCTTCAACGATGCATTTTCAAATTTAATTATATTTTCATTCATTATTTTTCCCCCAACACTCGAATCAATTCAATAACTTCATCTATCGTCATTCCGGCATTTTCGCAATCTCTGAGCAAATCCATCATACGATTCTCTATATTTATCATCTGCTTTTCTTTTAAGTGATCATTTTTCTGCTCACATACAAAAAATCCACGTCCCGGCACCGACTCTATAACGCCCTCTTTTTCTAACTCCTCAAAGGCTCGCTTCGTAGTAATTACACTTACTGCCAAATCCTTAGCAAGCACTCGAATTGAAGGTATTGCCTCTCCTGACTTTAACTCACCACTAATTACTGCATCTCTTATTTGATTTACAATCTGCTCATAAATTGGCACATTCACCATAGTTGAAATAATTATTTTCATACAAACCTGCCTTTAAAACTATCCTTCATACACTGTAAACTAATTTGGCATCTCTTGATTATCATTCTTTTTTGTCTTAAACTTTTTTACATATTCATAATCAGCCATACAGCTAATCATAATCTTTTCATATTTCACCTTGCAATTTATGCAAATTCCCACCAGGAAAACCACGCACACCAAAAGAAGCAAGATCTCTATATTTCTACCATTTCCTGACATCCGGGAAAAATCTAAGCATCCGGCAAACAGTGCAATAAGAAGAAGTCTGCCAATTACAATGCAAACCATCCTGCCCATATTTAGCTGCGCAATAAACTTTAAAAATGCATTGGAGTAAATCAGACTCGCTGCAATAATAACCTCTACCCCGCACAAAACTAAATTCGCAATATTACCTCTCAAACACTCTATAGCAGCAATCGGCACTATAATTAACAAAATCATCCACATATTAAGAAAAATCTGCTTTAATACAAGTCCCTTAATTATCAGCTTTTCTCTTTGTTCCTTTGAAAATGGAGCTATAAACATATAGTCCGGCAAATAATATAAAAATAAATCCGCTGAATTTTCCGGACTGCAAAATATCACTAATACCAAATTGATAAGTATAAAAAAGTGAATCTCTGCCTGATTAAATAAAAACATACACCCTAATGACGTAAGCCCAGCAGCAACAGCAATAACATTAGTCATTAAGATACTTTTCTGCAATAACCTTGGCACGGTACTTTCCCCCTTTAACAAAATAATGCATAAACTCCCTGATATTCGGTGTGTGTTTCTCAAGTGCTTCGTCGATTGCAAAACATTTTTTGTTAAGCACCATAGCAGTAGAGCTATATGTATTCTTTTCCTTGAAAACCACCGCCTCCTTAGGAAGCAAATTAATTTTATAATCCTCACCCGTCACCATAAAAAAATGCTCACAAAGCTCATCCTTAGGCATACAAAACAATAGCTTCCCCTCCTGCATATAAGCTATATAATCGGCAATTCTATCCAAATCCTCGGTAATGTGCGAAGATATCAACACGCTTCTTTCTCCATCAGATACTAGCTCTGCACTCAATTTTATAAATTCCTCTCTAAAATGTTTATCAAGCCCTGCTGTCGGCTCGTCAAACAAAAATAATTTAGCATCATGAGATATCGAAAATGCAAGCTGTACCTTTGTTTTCATACCCTTAGACAATTTCTTATATTTCATATCCTTATCAAGCTTAAATTTCTCGATGAATTTTAGATACTTGATATTATCAAACGCTCTGTAAAGCGACCCATAAAACACGCCAATCTGCTCTATAGTCATTTCTTGCTCAAAAAAACCTTCATCTATAACAATCCCAAGCTTTTCCTTAGCATTTTGCTCATCTGCTTTCAAATCACATCCGTCTATCACCACATCACCAGATGCTCTATAAAACCCCATTATAATTTTCATAAGCGTTGTCTTGCCTGCTCCATTCTCACCTATAAGCCCGCAAACATATCCTTTCGGTATCGAAAATGTTATATTATCCAGCATAAATGCCTCTTCCCCAGATAAATGTTTTTCTATATTTTTAACATGCAGCATGTTTATTCCTTCTTTCTATAGGAGGTTGTAGTTATAGATATACTTTTAGAATAAATAGTTGCTTTGCAACTATTTGCGTGCCAGTCGCATCCTCACGGAGTGTTTTACTTTATCGGAATATTGCATCGCAACTTCCTATAAAGTAAAAAAAGGCTGTGCATATACTGTATATATAAATATATACAGTATATGCACAGCCTTGTCAAACAAATATTATTATTTCTATTTAGATTAAATAAATTATTATCTTCAGTTACATTATAGTAAAAAATAACCCTTGCAAAAAGCAAGGGTTATTGGAAAATTTTTTAATATTATCTCTTTGAGAACTGTGGAGCACGTCTCGCTGCCTTGAGACCATACTTCTTTCTTTCTTTCATTCTTGGGTCTCTTGTTAAGAAACCAGCCTTCTTAAGTAATGGACGGTATTCGTCTGAATCTACCTGAAGAAGAGCTCTTGAGATACCATGTCTGATAGCACCTGCCTGACCTGTTGTACCGCCACCGTGTACATTTACAAGTACATCATACTTCTCAGCTGTCTCTGTAAGAGTTAATGGCTGTTTAACAACAACCTTTAATGTCTCAAGACCAAAATATTCATCAAGAGGTCTCTTATTTATTGTAATTGTACCGTTACCTGGTACTAAATATACTCTTGCAATACTGCTTTTTCTTCTACCTGTACCGTAGAACTTTGAGTTTACTTTCTTAGCCACTGTTATTTCCTCCTTCTATTCTCGTGAATTAAAACTTTAATACTTCTGGCTTCTGAGCTGCCTGCTCATGATCAGGGCCGGCATAAACATGAAGCTTCTTGTACATCTGTCTTCCTAAAGGTCCCTTTGGAAGCATTCCCTTAACAGCGAGTTCAACAACCTGCTCTGGCTTCTTATCCATCATTTCTCTAAGTGTTGTTTCCTTCATACCGCCAACGTAATCTGAATGACGATAATAAATCTTCTGATCTAACTTCTTACCTGTTAACTGAACCTTTTCAGCGTTAATTACGATAACATTGTCACCACAATCCATAGATGGTGTGAAAGTAGGCTTGTTCTTACCTCTAAGAACAGCAGCAACCTGTGATGCTAAACGACCTAATGTATAATCTGCAGCATCAACAACATACCATTTTCTTTCAATGCTTGATGCAGTAGCCATATAAGTTTTCATTGGTTTTCCTCCTGAAATAATTGTAAATACATTCAAATTGAAATGTTAATTATATAATAAATGCTTCTCCGGGGCATTGGCTTAGCATTTAAATCTAAATTAACCATAAATGTGAGCGCACTGATACACGTCACATTTACAAATTATATAACACTAACCCACGTGTGTCAACGCTAAAATTGTAATTATTTTGCATTTTTCAAAGTTATCCACACGAAATTGATTTTGTGTCTGATTTCTCCACACCATAAATACTTATTAAAAATATTTATCAACAAAACTTCCTAACAAATCTCTCAAAAAATCTTCTCATGCTTATACATTTAAATATCTCTATTGACTCTGTAATCGCTCTCATCATACTGTATATTTACAAGCGTAAGTCCCTGCGGAGGAGCCGTCTGACCTGCGGCTGTCCTGTCGCATTTTTCAAGCATTTCCTTTATATATTCTGGCTCAATCTGACCTTTTCCTACCTGAACCAGAGTTCCTGATATAATCCTTACCATATTATAAAGAAAACCATTTCCTGTTATTTTAAGTATCACAGTGTCATATTTTTCTTTATATGTCTTATTTGTAACTTCAAGTGAATAAACGGTTCTCACCGTACTCTCGACCTGTGTCTTAACACTGCAAAAGCTCTTAAAATCATGCTCCCCGACAATATATTCTGCAGCTTTTTTCATTGCCGGAATGTCAAGTTTATGAGATACATGCCATGCAGCATTCCTCAACTGAGGTATAGGAAATTCACTGTTTAAAATTGTGTACTCATACGTCTTTACCGTATCGCAATGTCTCGGATGAAAATCCGGCCTTACCTCACATGAATCGACAACACTTACGTCATTAGGAAGATACCTGTTTAAGGCATATGCCCACCTATCGCCAGGTATAGATGATTTTGTATCAAACACTGCAATATTTCCAAGTGCATGAACTCCTGCATCTGTCCTGCTTGCACCTGTAACATGTATCTTTTCTCCTGTAACAACTTCAATTGCACTGTCAAGCACTGCTTCCACCGTCGGCGCATTAGGCTGTATCTGCCAGCCGCTGTATTTTCCTCCGTCATATGCTACAGTTAACTTTATACGCTTCAATTCAAACCTCACCTATACAAAAATCTTTATAAGAATCATTATGCCAAGATATGAAAACATTGCTATATATGCAATACCATCTCTTTTTTTGTATCGCAGCGGCTTCATCTTCGTTCTTCCCTCGGCCCCGTGATAGCAGCGCGCTTCCATTGCCATCGCCAGCTCATTTGCACGTCGAAACGCCGAGATAAACAACGGAACAAGTATAGGAACCATAGCTTTTGCCCTCTTTATAATATTTCCGCTCTCGAAATCCGCTCCTCTGGCCATCTGCGCTTTCATAATTTTATCAGTTTCCTCTATAAGAATAGGAATAAATCTTAACGCTATAGACATAATCATTGCAATTTCATGAACCGGAACCTTTATATATTTTAAAAATCCCAGACCTTTTTCAAGGCCGTCCGTTAAATTATTCGGTGTAGTCGTAAGTGTCATAAGTGACGAACCTACAATAAGATAAATAAGTCTTACTACCATAAATGCCGCTATACGCAAACCCTCTTTAGTAATTGTAAGCTTCCATATTCTTAAAACAACTTCGCCCTCTGTAAGAAATATATTAAAGACAGCACTAAATACTATAAGAAATACGACTGCCTTAAGTCCCTTAAGCATAAATTTTAACGGAACCTTGGAAAGCTTTATTACTACTGCCAAAAATATCGTTGCAGCAAGATACAGCCATATATTTGTTCCCAAAAATAACGAAATAATAAACACGAGTGTTCCCATAAGCTTTACACGCGGGTCAAGCCTGTGAATCACTGAATCAGTCTGATAATATTGTCCGATAGTTATATCTCTAATCATTTTTAATCCTCATTTCTGAGCAACTTTGTTGCGAAGAGGAGCAGAGAAATTCGCACAGGCAATTTCTCTTCTGCCATAAGAGCTATTTGTTTTGCTCAGAAACAAATAGCTGTGTGAAAAATCATCGTATCAACATGATTTTCACACTATCCTCTATCTGCCAATTGCTTTCAAAATCGAATCTTTTGCTTCGCTAATAGTAATTGCACTTGTATCCACATCAAATCCTGCATTTTTAAGATCGTCCATGATGTAGGTCACCTGCGGTGCCGAAAGCCCGATTTTTTCAAGTTCTCTATGATGCATAAAAATATTTTTTGGTGTATCATCAAAGGTCAGAACACCGTCATTCATTACCATTATTCTGTCAACATAATTTGCAACATCCTCCATACTGTGTGAAACAAGTATTACCGTTATTCCTGTTTCCTCATGAAGTCTGCTCACACAATTAAGAATTTCGTCCCTGCCCTTCGGGTCAAGACCGGCTGTAGGCTCATCCAAAATAAGTACATCCGGCTTCATTGCAAGCACTCCTGCTATCGCCACACGTCTTTTCTGACCGCCTGATAAATCAAAAGGAGACTGATAATAAAGCTCCTCCGGCATTCCTACAAGACGAAGTGCCTCAAAAGCTCTAAGCTCAACTTCCTTCCTTGACAACCCAAGATTTTTAGGACCAAAACAAACATCTTTAAAAATGTCCGTTTCAAAAAGCTGATGCTCCGGGTACTGGAATACCAGTCCAACCTTGCTTCTTAACTGCTTCATATCAAAATCTTTATCATAAATATCAGCACCGTTATAATAAATGGTACCAGAAGTTGCTTTCACAAGACCGTTAAGATGCTGTATAAGCGTAGATTTCCCTGAACCTGTATGTCCGATAAGTCCGATAAATTCACCATCTTTTATGGCGCAGCTTACATTCACCAAAGCATGCCTTTCAAAGCCTGTTCCGATTTCATAAGTATAATTAATTTTATCTATAATAATTGACATCTGAATCCTCATTTCTTAAGCTCATATTTAGAATCACAAACCAGATTTTAAACGAAGCTCTCTTACAAACTCCTCTTTAGTAAGAATTCCGTCCGGAAGTGCAACTCCGCTTTTCTGCAATTCATAAGCAAGCTCTGTGACCTGCGGAACGTCAAGTCTTAATCTTTTAAGCTCCTCGACCCTTGAAAATACTTCCTTGGGGGTTCCCTCCATAACTACCCTGCCGTCATCCATTACAAAGACCTTATCTGCATCTATTACCTCTTCCATATAATGCGTAATAAGAATTACCGTTACTTTCTCTTTTTTATTCAGACCATGCAGGCATTTTATAACTTCTTTTCGTCCTGCAGGATCAAGCATAGCTGTAGGCTCGTCAAGAACTATGCACTTAGGTTTCATAGCTACAATACCGGCTATTGCAACTCTTTGCTTCTGTCCCCCTGAAAGTTTATTTGGCGACGCTTTCCTAAAATGCTGCATACCTACAGCCTCAAGGCTGCTTGCCACGCGCTGCCATATCTCATCAGTCGGAACTCCTATATTTTCAGGGCCAAAGCCCACTTCTTCCTCAACCAATGTACAAATAATCTGATTATCGGGATTTTGAAAAACCATACCTGCATTCTGACGCACTTTCAAAAGATTATTATCATCTTTTGTGTCCATTCCGTCAATCCATACACTTCCTTCTGTCGGAAACAAAAGTGCATTAAAATGTTTTGCAAGTGTAGATTTTCCAGAACCGTTATGTCCCAGAACAGCAATAAAATCACCGGCTGCTATATCAATATTTACATTATCAACAGCAGTCGTTATTCCCTCGACATTTCCTTCCTCATCCCGTCTTATATATTCAAATGTAAGATTTTCTGTCTTTACAATTCCCATACTAATTTTTCCACACTCTAATCCTATTAAATCAAAAAACGTGGATATTAAGATTTCTTAATATCCACGCCAAAAGTACAATCAATAATTAAACTAATTCAAGAAGTACTTCCATTGCAGCATCGCCTTTTCTTAAGCCAATCTTAACGATTCTTGTGTAACCGCCCTGACGACCGGCATACTTTGGAGCGATTTCGTCAAACAACTTATTTGTAAGGTCAACAACCTTTGTGTTTTTCTTCTTACCAGCAGCTTCTGCAGGAACTTCTGTAATCTTATAAAGAACCTTATCCATCTGCTTTCTTGCATGAAGTCTTGAAGGCATATCTTTCTTAATTTCCTTCTCAACTGTATCATAAACAGTAACCTTCTTACCGTCTACAACTTCTTTAACTCTCTTACCGTCAGCATCCTTCTTTGGAACCTTTGCTGTAACTGTAACTGTTTCAAAGTTATCTTTTTCTCTGACTGCAAGTGCAATAAGTCTTTCAGCCTGCTTTCTTACTTCCTTAGCTCTGGCTTCTGTTGTAACGATTTTACCGTTCTCGATTAATGCTGTTACCTGGCTTCTGAGTAAAGCCTTTCTCTGGCTTGAGTTTCTTCCAAGCTTTCTATACTTTGCCATTAAATTACCTCCATTTGTAACGCGCATACATGCTCATCCGGACTTACTGTATGCGTGTTTAAATCTACAAATTCATATTATTCTTCGTTAGGACTTAAACTTAAATTTAACTCCTTAAGCTTTAAGAGCACTTCATCAAGAGACTTCTTACCAAGATTACGTACTTTCATCATGTCATCAGGTGTCTTTTCACAAAGCTGTGAAACTGTATGAATACCTGCTCTCTTAAGACAATTAAATGAACGAACTGATAATTCCAGGTCCTCAATAGTCATTGAAAGTACCTTATCTGACTCATCTTCCTGCTGTTCAACCATAATTTCAGCCTTAGCAGCATTTTCTGAAAGATTGATAAATACTTTCAAGTGCTCACTAAGAACTTTTGCAGCAAGGCTTAATGCCTCGTCTGGTGCAATAGTTCCGTTAGTAAATATATCAAGTGTAAGTTTATCAAAATCTGTATCCTGACCAACACGTGTATTTTCAACTGCCATATTAACACGCTCTACAGGTGTGTAGATTGAATCCACAGCAATCACGCCAACAGGCTGGTCTTCATTCTTATTCTTCTCTGAACTTACATAACCTCTGCCATTTGTAATTGTAAGCTGCATAACAAGCTTACAATCTGCACCACCATTAAGATGTGCGATTACAAGGTCAGGGTTAACAATCTCGATATCAGGATCAACCTTTATATCTGATGCCTTAACAACACCTTCTCCTGTGAAGTCAATATGAGCTTCAACAGGCTCTGAAGAATTGCCATTATTCTTTATCGCCAACTGCTTAATGTTCATGATAATCTCAGTAACATCTTCTTTTACACCTGGAACAGAGCTGAACTCATGAAGTACGCCTTCAATCTTTACACTGCTTACAGCTGTACCAACTAATGATGAAAGCATAATTCTTCTAAGAGAATTACCAAGTGTCAAACCGTAACCTCTTTCAAGCGGTTCTACAACAAATCTTCCGTACTTGCCGTCAGAAGACTGCTCCACCATCTCAATCTTTGGCATTTTAAAATTAAAATCTGCATCAACCATGTATAGCCCCTCCTTTTTGGGTTTAATAAGTTTAACTCAAATTACTTTGAATACAACTCGACGATAAGCATTTCGTTAACTGGAACATCGATAACTTCTCTTGATGGAACCTGTAAAACTGAACCCTTAAGAGCATCTCTGTCAGCTTCAAGCCATTCTGGAACAAGTCTTCCGTTAGTAGCTTCGAGTACTTCCTTATATCTTGCACATGACTTAGACTTTTCTCTGATTTCGATTACATCCCCAGCCTTAACCAAGTATGAAGGAATGTTAATGCACTTACCATTTACTAATACATGCTTATGATCTACTATCTGTCTTGCTTCTTTTCTTGTTCTTGCAAAACCTAATCTGTAAATAACATTATCAAGTCTGAGCTCAAGCATAACCATGAGGTTCTCACCAGTCATACCTTTCATCTTCTCAGCTTTCTTATAATAATTTCTAAAAGGCTTCTCTAATACACCGTAGATAAATTTAGCTTTCTGCTTTTCTCTTAACTGAAGACCATATTCGCTAATCTTTCTTCCGGCATTCTTTGCCTTTCTTCTTGACTTTTTATCTATTCCTAAATAAATAGGATCTAAATCAAGAGATCTGCATCTCTTGAGCACAGGTGTTCTATTAACTGCCATTGTAATTCTACCTCCTAATTAAACTCTTCTACGTTTTGGTGGACGGCATCCGTTATGTGGAACAGGTGTAACATCCTTAATACTTGTAACTTCAAGACCGCAAGCTGAGAGCGCACGAATAGCAGCTTCTCTGCCTGAACCAGGTCCCTTAACCATAACGTCTACAGACTTTAATCCGTGAACTAATGCAGCCTTTGTTGCTGTTTCAGCTGCCATCTGTGCTGCATAAGGAGTTGATTTCTTAGAACCTCTGAAACCAAGACCGCCGGCACTTGCCCATGATAAAGCATTGCCTTCTGCATCTGTTAATGTAACGATTGTATTGTTAAAAGAAGACTGAATATGTGCCTGTCCTCTTTCTACGTTTTTCTTAACGCGCTTCTTTGTCACTTTTTTTGTAACTTTTTGAGCCATTTCTAAACTAACCTCCTACTTATAGTCCATAAATTACTTCTTCTTATTTGCTACTGTCTTCTTTGGACCCTTGCATGTTCTTGCATTAGTCTTTGTTTTCTGTCCTCTGCATGGAAGACCCTTTCTATGACGAATTCCTCTGTAGCATCCGATTTCTTTTAATCTCTTGATATTCATGGCAACTTCTCTTCTTAAGTCACCTTCTACTAAATGCTCTGTGTCTGCGTCGATAACCTTAGCAATCTTAGCAACATCTTCATCTGAAAGATCCTTTACACGGATATCAGGGTTAACGCCTGCTTCCTGAAGAATCTTATTTGCTCTAACTCGGCCTATACCATATACATAAGTAAGTCCGATTTCAATTCGTTTTTCTCTTGGTAAGTCTACACCTGAAATACGAGCCATGTGTTCTTTAACCTCCGTTAATCAAATATAAATATTTATAGAAATAAATGTAGTCCGAATACATACGCAGCTCGTCATTTTCATGACGCCTGAAATGTGTGCGCTGCCACCCTTCCTACTATATAAAATAGTGATTACGCATCGACAACTATGCCGGGCGTTCTCACTGCAGCCGCAATATTATAATCCCATAAGTATCCTACTGCTGATTTAAGCGTAAAACACTTGAGATTCTTACATGAATATGTATCTGTACCTGTTAAATACATATTCAGAACGCACAAACAAAAGAAGTATCTCTACTCCTTTTAAATAATAGGAATTAACCCTGTCTCTGCTTGTGCTTTGGGTTCTCACAGATAACTCTGATACTACCCTTTCTTTTAATGACTTTGCATTTTTCACAAATTGGTTTAACTGATGATCTAACCTTCACTGCAAAAGCCTCCTTTCAGACAAGTTCGCTTGATATTATATCAAACTGTATTTCTTATTGCAAGAAAAAATTAAATATATTTTTGAAATTTTTTCCTGATAACTTATTTATCTCTCCAAATGATTCTGCCCTTGCTCAAATCGTAAGGTGAAAGCTCTATAGTAACTTTATCACCTGGCAGGATACGAATATAATTCATTCTTAACTTACCGCTGATATGTGCAAGCACCTGATGTCCGTTTTCAAGTTCTACCTGAAACATGGCATTTGGAAGTTTTTCAACAACAGTTCCTTCAATTTCAATCACATCTGATTTAGACATGTCATCCTCCTTATTAATTGGAAATATAATTTTTGATTGCTCTTTTAATATCTTCGTTTGTTATATTAATATTTTTATCGTGTTTCGACTCTATATTGTCATCCATTATATTAGTAATCTGAATATGCTTAAACTTTTTCTTTTTTGGATTTTCAACTGTTTTTAGTCTCCCGTCCGAAAGATATACATATCCGTTATATACATTTATAATCACATATACTGTGCCTTTATCATGTCCGGCAATCGATTTTGCAAAACATCCCTTTATATTTTCATTCATAGAAACCTCTCTTTAATTTATATCAGCGATTTTTCTATAAGCTTTTACTCAACAAGCGAAAGAATTTCAGGGCCATTCTTAGTTACAAGCACTGTATTTTCATAATGGGCTGCCAATGATTTATCAGCAGTAACAACTGTCCAATCATCGTCAAGCCATCTGACTGCATAATTTCCTGCGGCTACCATAGGTTCTATCGCAAGAGTCATTCCTTCGTATAGCTTTATGCCTCTGCGCTCCTGTGTAAAGTTTGGTATCTGCGGATCCTCATGAAGCTGTGTTCCGATACCGTGTCCTACAAGATCTCGAATCACACCGTACCCATGACTTTCATTATATGCAGCTATTGCATTAGAAATTTCATGCAGATGACATCCTTCCTTTGCGAATTTTATTCCTTCAAAGAAACTTTGCTTCGTCACCTCAATCAATCTGCGCGCGTCATCACTTATTTCTCCGACTGCAACAGTTCTTGCTGCATCCGAGTGATAACCTTTATAAATTACTCCAGCGTCCATGCTCACTATATCACCCTCCTGAAGTATTCTCTTCTTTGAAGGTATTCCATGTACAACCTCTTCGTTTACTGAGACACAAATTGATGCAGGGAAGCCGCCATATCCTAAAAATGAGGGAATACAGCCATAGCTTCTGATAATTTCCTCGCCAAGCTGGTCAACTCTGTGAGTTGTCATTCCGGGTTTTATCTCTGCACTAAGTTCGTTAAGAACCTTTCCGAGTATTTTGCCGGCTTCTCTCATTATTTCAATTTCTCTTTTAGATTTGATAGATACTGCCATGTTTACTACTTTCCTAATATCGCAACGATATCATTAAATACTTCTTCCATATCCTTAGTACCATCAACCTCTGCCAACACACCTTTATTTGAATAGTAATCAATCAATGGCTGTGTCTGCTCATGATATACCGCAAGTCTGTTCTTTACTGTCTCTGGCTTATCATCATCTCTTAATATAAGCTGCTGTCCGCAAACATCACATACTCCATCAACCTTTGTAGGATTGTACTTTATATGATATGTTGCACCGCATCCTACACAGGCTCTTCTTCCTGACATTCTGTTTATAATGTTTTCATCAGGAACTTCTACATTAATTGCATAATCTACACTCTCATTCTGTGCATTTAAAGCCTTATCCAATGCTTCAGCCTGTGGTATTGTTCTTGGAAAACCGTCAAGAACGTAACCGTTTGCACAGTCAGCTTCCTTAAATCTATCCATAATAAGGTCAACAACAAGTTCATCCGGAACAAGCTCTCCCTTATCCATATATGTCTTAGCTTTCTGTCCAAGTTCTGTATTATTTTTAATATTTGCTCTGAAAATATCTCCTGTTGAGATATGTGGAATTGTATACTGTGACGCGATTTTTTTAGCCTGAGTTCCTTTACCGGCTCCAGGTGCACCTAACATAATAATTTTCATATTTTTATCCATACCTTTCCGTAATCCACAATATGCAAACGACTCGCCCGGAAAAAATATCCGGGCAAGTCCTGTTTATTTATATCTTTATTCGCTCAAAAATCCCTTATAATAACGGTTGCACATCATTGATTCAATCTGCTTCATTGTTTCAAGAACAACACCAACAATAATGATTATCGATGTACCGCCAAAGGATACGCTTGCATTAAACAAACCTGTACACAGGATTGGAATTATAGCAATAATCATTAAACCAACCGCACCAACAAATACGATATAATTTAATATTCTGTTTAAATACTCGCTTGTAGATTTACCCGGTGTTATACCAGGAATTACTCCACCTGCTTTCTTTATATTATCCGCTATCTGAACCGGATTAAATGTAATCGATGTATAGAAATAAGCGAATACAACAACAAGTACAATATATAAAAGAAGTCCAAGTGAATACTTAGGAGCTTCGATTCTGCACCAGTATGATGAGCTTAAGTACTTAGTCCATTCAAATGTTTCTGTGAAGAACAACTGTGCTATAATACATGGGAACTGCATTATTGAGGATGCAAAGATAATTGGCATTACTCCGGCTGTATTAACCTTCAAAGGAATGTTTGTAGACTGTCCGCCCACTGATCTTCTTCCTGTGATTTTCTGTGAATACTGAACCGGTATTCTTCTTTCGCCATCCTGCAAAATACATACAAGTACTACTACTCCTACAATAATAGCAATTATAATTGCTGCAGCGAGTATACCCTTTGCAACAGTCTTGTTTGCAATAAATGTACTGTAAAGAGTTACAAAATCTGCCGGTATACCTGAAATAATATTGATTAACAATACGATTGAAATACCGTTACCAACACCATTCTCTGTAATTCGTTCACCAATCCACATAAGTACTGCCGAACCTGCTGTCAATGCAGCTACAACTACAGCTACACACGCAATATAGTGAGGTGTACTATATTCTCCGTAACCTACAATAAGACCCTGTCTTCCGAATCCGATTGCCATAGCAATACTTTCTACTAAAGCAAGTCCTACTGTCACATATCTGGTAATTGTTGCAATTTTCTTTCTTCCATCTTCTCCTTCTTTTTGCATTTCCTCTAATTTAGGAATTACAATAGTAAGAAGCTGTACGATAATGGAAGATGTAATGTATGGTGTTATGCTCAATGCAAAAAGTGACATTTTTTCAAATGAACCACCTGTAAATGCACTAAGATAACTTAAGTCGCCGCTATTAATACCGCTAAGAAGGGTACTAAAATACTCTGTGTCAACACCTGGAATAGGAAGCAAGCTTCCTATTCTTACTACAACAAGCATCATGAGTGTATAAAGCAACTTTTTACGTATGTCTTTATTTTTAAATGCGTTGACAAGTGTTTTAAGCATTAAATCACCTCACATGTTCCACCGGCAGCTTCGATTTTTGCCTTTGCTGCCTCGCTAAAGCCGTTTGCTTTAACTGTGAGCTTCTTTGTGATTTCTCCATTTCCAAGAATCTTAACACCGTCTCTTGGGTTCTTAACAATGCCTGACTCGATTAATGTATCAACAGTTACTTCTGCACCATCATCAAATCTGTCTAAAGCACTAACATTAATGCCGATGATTTCCAATCTGTTTCTGTTCTTGAAACCTCTCTTTGGAATTCTTCTATATAATGGCATCTGACCACCTTCAAAGCCTGGTCTTGGAGCACCTGAACGTGCCTTCTGACCCTTATGACCCTTACCGGCTGTCTTACCATTTCCTGAACCATGTCCACGGCCTCTTCTGAAATTATCACTCTTTACTGAACCTTCTGCAGGTCTTAAATTTGATAAATCCATTCTGCACCTCCTTTATCTAAATCAATTAGATTTCTTCTACCTTCAACATATAACCAATCTGCTGTATCTGTCCTCTTGTTGCAGCATTGTCAGGAAGTTCAACTGACTTATTAAGCTTTGTCAAACCCATAGCTTCAACTGTTTTTCTATGCTTTGGAACAGCACCGATTGGAGACTTTACTAAAGTTATTTTTAACTTCTTATCTGCCATTTTAAATTCCTCCATTCGCTATCACGATGTCAATTAACCGAGAATTTCGCTTACTGACTTACCGCGAAGTCTTGCTACTTCTTCTGGAGTCTTCATAGCCTGAAGACCTGCGATAGTTGCAAGAACTACGTTCTGCTTATTATTTGAACCAAGTGATTTTGTACGGATATTCTTAATACCTGCAAGCTCAAGTACTGAACGAGCCGGACCTCCGGCGATTGTACCTGTACCTTCAGGAGCTCTCTTAAGAAGAACTGTAGCGCCTCCGAACTTACCGATAAAATCATGTGGAACTGAACCGTTCTCATCAATTGGAACTTCTACTAAATGTTTAATAGCATCTTCTTTTCCCTTGCGGATAGCTTCAGGAATTTCAGCTGCCTTACCAACACCTGCACCAACGTGACCGTTGCCGTCACCAACAACTACTAACGCTGCAAATCTGAAGTTACGTCCACCCTTTACAACCTTAGTTACACGCTTGATTGATACTACATTATCATTTAATTCTAACTGACTAGCATCAATTATTGTACGTTTCATACTGTATCTCCCTTCCGCTTAGAATTCAAGGCCAGCTTCTCTTGCTGCCTCTGCCAATGCTTTTACTTTACCTTCATATATGAAACCGCCTCTATCATAGACAACAGTTGTAATACCTTTTTCTAATGCCTTCTTAGCTACTACCTTACCTACTACTGCAGCAGCCTCAACGTTATTAGTCTTTTCGCATTCAGCCTTAACTTCTTTATCTAATGTTGAAGCTGAAACAAGTGTCTTGCCAACTGTATCGTCAATAATCTGAGCGTACATATGATTATTGCTTCTAAACACAGCCAAACGTGGTCTCTCTGCTGTACCACTAAAACGATTACGTAATTTTCTATGTTTATTTTCACGAACTACTGTTCTTGACTTCTTACTAACCATTATTGTTCACTCCTTTAATTATTTCTTACCAGTCTTACCAACTTTACGTCTAATAACTTCATCAGCATACTTAATACCTTTGCCCTTATATGGCTCCGGTCCTCTTTTAGCTCTGATTTCAGCAGCGTACTGGCCAACTTTTTCTTTATCGATACCTTTTACAAAAATGATATTCTGTCCTTCAAGAACTGTTTCAAGACCTTCAGGATCTTCCATTTCTACTGGATGTGAATATCCTAATGATAATACGAGCTTCTTGCCCTGCTTCTGAGCTCTGTAACCAACACCGTTAACTTCAAGCTTCTTTTCGTAGCCTTCGCTAACACCTATTACCATGTTGTTGATAAGAGTTCTTGTTAAACCGTGTAAAGACTTCATCTTCTTTAAATCATTAGGTCTTGTAACCACGATTTCAGAACCTTCCATCTTAATGTCCATCTCTGCTGGCAATACTCTTTCGAGTGTTCCCTTTGGACCCTTTACAGTCACTTTATTATTTTCTGCTATATCTACAGTTACACCTGCTGGTATAGCGATAGGCATTTTTCCTATACGTGACATGCCGTGCACCTCCTAATTATAGTAAGACATCTTTTGATGTCTGCTTGTTATTGGGTTTGTTTTATCTGTTTACGAAGATTACCATACAAATGCAAGTACTTCGCCGCCAACGCCGAGCTTTCTTGCTTCCTTATCTGTTACAACGCCCTGGTTTGTTGAAATAATTGCAACGCCAAGACCTCCGAGAACTCTTGGAAGTTCCTCTTTGTTAGCATAAACTCTAAGACCTGGCTTAGAAATTCTCTTAAGACCAGAAATAATCTTTTCGTTCTTATCCTTACCATACTTTAATGTGATATGGATATCTTTAAAATTACCGTTATCAACGAGCTCGTAAGCCTTGATATAACCCTCATCTAAAAGGATTTTTGCGATTGAAAGCTTCATCTTTGAAGATGGTACATCAACTGTATCATGCTTTGCTGTGTTCGCATTACGGATTCTTGTGAGCATATCTGCTATTGGATCTGTCATTTAAATGTTCCTCCTTAAATAATTAACAGGTTTCCCTTGCGGGACTACGTTAAATTGAAACTGGTACAAAGTACCGGTTCAGATTACCAAGATGATTTTTTCACACCCGGTATCTGACCCTTGTATGCTAATTCACGGAAGCAAATTCTACAGATTCCGTATTTTCTTAAATAAGCATGTGGACGGCCACAGATTCTACAACGTGTATATTCTCTTGTAGAAAACTTAGGTGCTCTCTGCTGCTTAATCTTCATTGAAGTTTTAGCCATTGAATTTCCCTCCTATATTACTTTTTAAATGGCATGTTGAATAATGTCAACAATTCACGAGCTTCTTCATCTGTCTTGGCTGTTGTTGTAATAATAACATCCATACCTCTGACTTTATCAATCTTATCATATTCGATTTCAGGGAAGATAAACTGCTCTTTGATACCCATTGCATAGTTACCTCTGCCATCAAATGAATCAGGATTAACACCTCTGAAGTCACGTACACGAGGTAAAGCAAGATTTACAAGTCTGTCAAGGAACTCATACATCTTTTCTCCACGGAGTGTAACCTTACATCCGATTGGCATACCTTCTCTTAATTTGAAGTTGGCAATAGAATTCTTAGCTCTTGTAAGAACTGCTTTCTGTCCTGAAATAATTTCAAGATCCTTAACAGCTGAGTCAAGAAGCTTTGAATTTTCCTTAGCTTCACCAACACCCATGTTAATTACTATCTTATCGATCTTTGGAACCATCATAGGATTCTTGTAACCGAATTTTTCTGTCATCTTTTTAGTGATTTCGCTATCATATAAATCTCTAAGTCTACTCAATTTATGTTGCCTCCTTCCTTGTATTAGTCTATTACTTCGCCTGTTGCCTTAGCAACACGAACCTTTTTACCATCCTTGAATTCATAGCCAATCTTTGTTGTCTTTCCCTTTACAACATACATGATGTTGGAAATGTCGATTGGTGATTCCTGGTGGAGAATTCCACCCTGCTGATTAGCTGCGCTTGGCTTAGCATGCTTTGTAACCATGTTAACGCCCTCAACTAATGCTGTATGGTTTTTTGCATTGACAGACATTACTTTGCCTTCTTTGCCTTTGTCCTTACCTGCGATAACCTTAACTGTATCGCCTTTCTTAATTCTTACAGCTGACATCGTGGCTCCTCCTTATAATACTTCTGGTGCAAGAGATACAATTTTCATAAACTTCTTATCTCTCAACTCTCTTGCTACTGGTCCAAAGATACGAGTTCCTCTTGGAGTCTGGTCATCTTTGATAATAACAGCAGCGTTTTCATCAAATTTAATATATGATCCGTCTTTACGACGTGCGCCCTTAACAGAACGAACAACTACGGCCTTTACAACATCGCCCTTCTTTACAACGCCGCCTGGTGTTGCCTCTTTAACAGAAGCGACAATGACATCACCGATATTTGCATATCTTCTTGTAGATCCGCCCATAACTCTGATGCAGAGGATTTCCTTAGCACCTGTGTTATCAGCAACCTTAAGTCTGGTTTCCTGTTGTACCATAATACTACCCCTTTCAGTAATATTGAAATGTTAATGTTATTAACTTTATTTTAATTATTTTGCTCTACTGATAATTTCAACTAATCTCCATCTCTTATCCTTAGATAAAGGTCTTGTTTCCATTACCTTAACAACATCACCGATTAAACATTCATTGTTTTCATCGTGTGCTTTTAACTTATATGTTCTTTTAACAATCTTATTGTAAAGTGGATGTTTAACGTGGTCTTCTACAGCAACAACGATTGTCTTATCCATCTTATCGCTTACGACTCTGCCTGTACGAGTTTTTCTCAAATTTCTCTCTTCCACAGTTCAGTCTCCTTTCTTAGGAATAAATACATTTAATTAAGCATTCTTCTGCGCAATTACAGTCTGAATTCTAGCGATATTCTTTCTTACTTCTTTGATTCTGCTAGTGTTATCTAACTGATTTGTTGCGTTCTGGAATCTTAAGTTGAAAAGTTCCTTTTTAGCAGCTACTAATTCATCATTTAATTCTGCAGCTGATTTTGCCTTTAAATCTTCTACATATTTATTAATTTTCACTGTTATCACCGCCTTCTAAGTCTGCACGTGAAACAATCTTACACTTACAAGGAAGCTTATGTGTTGCGAGACGTAACGCTTCTCTTGCTGTTTCTTCAGGAATACCTGAAATTTCAAACATTACACGTCCAGGTTTAACTACTGCTACCCAGCACTCCAAGTTACCTTTACCTTTACCCATACGTACGCCGATTGGCTTACCTGTTACAGGCTTGTCTGGGAAAATCTTAATAAATACTTTACCGCCACGCTTGATGTAACGTGTCATAGCAATACGGGCAGCTTCTATCTGATTTGATTTGATCCAACATGGTTCTGTTGCAACAATACCGAATTCACCATTTGTAATTCTGTTGCCTCTTGTAGCCTTACCAGCCATTGAACCACGGAACTGTCTACGATATTTAACTCTCTTAGGTAGTAACATTATTGTTCGCTCCCTTCCTTATTAACATTAGCCTTAGCCTTAGTTGGAAGTACCTCTCCTTCATAAATCCAAACCTTAACACCAACTTTACCATATGTTGTGTCTGCCTCAGCAAAACCATAATCAATGTCAGCACGAAGTGTCTGAAGAGGAATTGTACCCTCACTGTAAAATTCTGTACGAGCCATATCAGCACCGCCAAGACGTCCAGAACAAGCTGTCTTGATACCCTTAGCACCCTGCTTCATTGTTCTGCTCATGCATGACTTCATAGCTCTTCTAAATGAGATACGGTTCTCTAACTGCTGTGCAATATTTTCTGCAACAAGCTGAGCATCCTTATCCGGTCTCTTTACTTCTTTAATGTCGATAGCTAACTTCTTAGCTGATGTAAGCTTTTCAACCTGCTTCTTTAAGTTCTCGATCTCAGCACCACCCTTACCGATAACAACGCCCGGTTTAGCTGTGTGGATAATTATCTTTAATCTGTCTGAAGCTCTCTCTGTTTCAATCTTTGAAATTCCTGCTGCATATAACTTTTCCTTGAGGAATTTTCTGATGTTATAATCTTCTACAAGGTTATCTGCGAAGTTATCTTCTGCGTACCACTTTGAGTCCCAGTCCTTGATAACACCGACTCTTAAACCATGAGGATTAACTTTCTGTCCCATTTAGGTCTCCTTTCTGTTCTTTAGGAAATATTTATTTCCAAAAGCCTTTCCGGCAATGCGCTGGCAGAAAGCCGCGCATTCGGAATTATCTTTCATTGAGTATTATTGTGATATGGCTCATTCTCTTTTCGATTCTATAAGCTCTACCCTGTGCTCTTGGTTTGATTCTCTTCATTGTAGGCCCCTTGTTAGCATAGCACTCTTCTATATATAAGTTGCTTGGGTCCATACCATTATTATTCTCAGCATTTGCAATAGCTGACTTTAATAACTTCTCTATAACTGATGAAGCATATCTTGGATTGTACATTAAAATTGCAAGTGCATCTGTTACGCTCTTACCTCTGATTGCATCCAATACGAAACATGCTTTCTGCACTGATACTCTAGCGTATGATATCTTTGCGCTTGGTCTTGTATCCTTAACGGCGTTTCTTTCTCTCTTTATCTGGGATCTATGTCCGTTTGCCATGGATTAAAACCTCCTTTCAATTAATGGTTTATCTACTCTTCTTCTCGTCTTTACCATGACCTCTGTAAGTTCTTGTTGCTACGAACTCACCGAGCTTATGGCCAACCATGTCCTCTGTTACATATACAGGAACATGCTTTCTTCCGTCATGTACTGCGATTGTGTGTCCAACGAACTGTGGAAAAATTGTTGAACGACGTGACCATGTCTTAACAACCTGCTTGTCGTTAGAAGCGTTCATAGCATCTATTTTCTTAAGCAAGCTCTCGTCTGCGAATGGTCCTTTCTTAAGTGATCGAGCCATAGGTTCAAACCTCCTTATAATCTTGATTGTTTAAAGTTAAAATAATTACTTAATAGCCTTACCGTCTCTTCTTCTGATGATCAACTTGTTAGACTGCTTATTCTTCTTACGAGTCTTAAGACCCATAGCAGGCTTGCCCCAAGGTGTCATTGGACTTGGACGACCAACAGGTGCTCTACCTTCACCACCACCGTGTGGATGGTCGTTAGGGTTCATAACAGAACCACGAACTGTAGGTCTGATGCCCATATGTCTCTTACGTCCGGCCTTACCAAGATTAATCAAGCTGTGTTCTGCGTTACCTACAACACCGATTGTTGCGCGGCAAACGATTGGAACCATTCTCATTTCTCCTGAAGGTAAACGAAGTGTTGCATACTTACCTTCCTTAGCCATTAACTGTGCTGAATTACCAGCAGAACGAACAAGCTGTCCGCCTTTACCCGGATATAATTCAATATTGTGTACCTGTGTACCTACAGGGATTTCAGAAAGTGGTAAGCAGTTACCAACTCTTACTTCTGCGCCGGCACCATTCTGTACTGTCATACCGTCTGTAAGGCCCTGTGGAGCCAGGATATATGCTTTCTCGCCATCTGCGTAGCAGATAAGAGCGATGTTAGCTGTTCTGTTTGGATCATATTCGATACCGATAACTTTTGCCGGAATACCTTCCTTATTTCTCTTGAAGTCGATAATTCTATACTTCTGTCTGTTTCCACCACCATGGTGTCTTACTGTAATCTTACCCTGATTGTTACGACCGGCATTCTTCTTCTGTGAAGCAAGTAATGATTTCTCAGGAGTCTTCTTTGTGATTTCTGAGAAGTCTGAGCCAGTCATATTTCTTCTGGAAGGTGTATATGGGTTATATGTTTTAATTCCCATTATATTCTCTCCTTTCGAGCTGTGTAATATTGTTTTCTACACTAATGCGTATATTTTAGAGACCTTCAAAAATCTCTATGTCCTTACTGTCAGCTGTAAGCTGAACAATAGCCTTCTTTGTCTTAGCAGTAGTACCTTCAACTCTGCCTCTTCTCTTTTTCTTGCCGATGCTGTTCATTGTGTTAACCTTTGCAACCTTTGTGCCTGCAAACATCTTCTCAACTGCTTCCTTAATCATTGACTTATTAGCTTCAGGATGTACTAAAAATGTGTACTTCTTATCAGCCATATCTGCCATTGACTTTTCTGTTATTACCGGCTTGAGGATTACATCATAATACTGTACGTTTGCCATTACGCATACACCTCCTCAATTTTTGCTACAGCTTCCTTTGTAACAACGAGTGTATCATACTTTAATACATCGTATGTGTTGATTTCATTTGTATTTGAAACCTTAACTGCAGGGATATTTCTACCTGAAAGAACTACGTTCTTGCTGTCATCTCCAACAACAACCAATGCCTTAGATACCTTTAAGTTATCAAGAACCTGAACGAACTTCTTTGTCTTAATTTCATCAAGTTTAAATTCATCAAGTACAACAATCTTATTATCGTTAACCTTTGATGTTAAAGCTGACAAAAGAGCCAACTTCTTTTCTTTCTTATTCATCTTAAATGAATAATCTCTTGGCTTTGGTGCAAATACAACACCGCCACCTGTCCACTGTGGAGCTCTTGTAGAACCCTGTCTTGCATGACCAGTTCCCTTCTGTCTCCAAGGTTTTCTTCCGCCACCTGAAACCTCAGAACGTGTCTTTGCGCTCTGTGTTCCCTGACGCTTGTTTGCAAGCTGGTTTACAACTGCCATGTGTACAAGATGTTCATTAACCTCAACACCAAATACAGCATCGTTTAATTCGATTGAACCAACTTCTTTGCCTTCCATATTGTAAACAGATACGTTTGCCATCTGTGTGGTCCTCCTTCCTTAGCAAAAACTACTTACTTAGTCTTTACTGTTTCTTTCAGTGTTACTAATGATTTCTTAGGTCCAGGTACTGCACCCTTAACTAAGATTACGTTGTTTTCAACATCAACTCTTACTACTTCGAGATTCTGGATTGTGATTCTCTTTGAACCCATATGTCCAGGCATTCCTTTTCCCTTGAATACTCTACCAGGTGTTGTTGCTGATCCGTTTGAACCCTGATGTCTGTGGAATTTAGAACCATGAGCCATAGGTCCTCTTGACTGACCATGTCTCTTGATTGCGCCCTGGAAACCTTTTCCCTTTGAAACAGCAGTAGCATCAACCTTGTCGCCTGCTGTGAATATATCAGCCTTGATTTCATCCTTAACTGAATATTCTGAAGCATTCTCAAACTTGAACTCTCTTACAAATCTCTTGTAAGGAACTTCTGCCTTATCAAAATGTCCTTTTACAGGCTTGCTCACTAATTTTTCCTTAATATCAGCGAAACCTACCTGAACTGCATCGTAACCGTCATTCTCAACAGTCTTTACTTGTGTTACTACACAAGGGCCTGCCTGTAAAACAGTTACAGGTGTCAAAACACCGTCTTCATTGAAGATTTGAGTCATTCCGACTTTTGTAGCTAAAATTGCCTTCTTCATTGATTTTCCTCCTGTTTAATCTACAGCGGACAAGATGATTACACCTTCCGGCATAAGCGCATCCTGTCATCCTAGAACAGCTAATATAAGTGGAACCCGCACCACTGCTCACATCGTGTGTTACACTTCCGAACACGCGTGTCAAAGTTACTTCTATATTAAACCCTTAGGATTATTGCTCTAATAATGAAAAATTTCTAAGGCATGATTACTTCATAACCTTAAGATTGATTAATACGCCAGCTGGCATCTCTAACTTAGATAATGCATCAACAGTCTTCTGTGATGGCTCTAAGATATCGATAAGTCTCTTATGAGTTCTCTGCTCAAACTGTTCTCTTGAATCTTTGTACTTGTGAACAGCTCTAAGAATAGTAACAACTTCCTTCTTTGTTGGAAGAGGTACCGGACCACTCACCTGTGCTCCTGTCTTCTTTGCAGTCTCAATAATTCTTTTAGCTGACTGATCGATCAACTGATGATCGTAGGCCTTCAATGTAATTCTGAATACCTGATTTGCCATAAAAAAAGTCGCCTCCTTCGCACTTTATTGATAAGTACGACAAGCGGTGACTGTACACACTCCCACGCGTATCATAATGTCTCATTCGACGAACGCGCGTCATTTCTGCTTATTACAGATGATTTTGGTACAGTGACTTGTCGCCATTTTCTTTGCCGGCAGGTATAAAAACCACATCCGGCTGACATTCGCTCCACGGAAAAACCTGCATAGCAGCAACCTCACGCTTCACAGCTATCATGTCACAGCAAGTGATAGTATACAGGAAGTATTATACAAATGCAATAAGTTTTTTTGTTTTTTTTCAAAAACATCAAAAAAATTGCAGAAGTCAGGTGATTTTTAAATTTTGTTTCAAACTTACTATTTAAAAAGGTCTGAACCATCATATCACGACAAATTCAGACCTTTAAATATTTTATTTAAAATTTATCAATTCTTTGCTCTAAGACTTGCCTCAAGATATATATCAGATATTTTCCACTGACCGTCCTCATATATATAGCTTATGCTGTATGATAAACCTTTCACATTAAGATATCCTTCATACGGAGTATCACTGTATGATGTATTATACTGTCCAGCAAGATCATATGATACATAAACCTTCACATTAGGTAATCCTGTATCGTAATCTGACGAATATGCTGTAGATTTAATATTTGACTCTACATTAGATACTGTAAGTGATGTTGTATCTCTGTAAGATGAATGCAAATCATATAAAATTCCATTTTCATAATCGCGCTGTACAGCATCCTTCTTATTCGTTGAACACATTGAAGATATTTCGCTGAAGTTCTTCTTATCTGCTGCCGCCTGCATAAGCGTCTTAACATCTGCTTTGGCTTTTTCTTTAAGTGTATTTTGTGCAGCTTCACTTATTTCAAGCTTACTTCTGCCTACATTTGCTATTGAAGAATTATGACTTCCGCTATAAACCTCAACTGTTTCACTGTGGCTTACAATATCTGCATACTTAACATCAATCTTCATTTCTCCCGCAAATATCTTAGGCAGCTTATAAGTATCAGTTGACGAAGAACTATTATCCTTTGAAATATAACCTTCACCAAGCTTACTGTCGTTTACTGACAATTCAAATCCCTTAGGAACTGTTATTGATGCATCATTCACAACAATTCCTTCTGTATTTATGTCATACTTATTAAAGAAAAGCATATGCTTTTCAGGTGCTTTCTGCACAGTCACAGAAGTATATCCTACTTCTCCTGACTCAAGGACATAATTTACATCCACTCTCTTAGTCACCGCATTCGGTACTGTCTGATAAGAATCATTTATAACAATGTTTGTTATCTTGCCTTTCTCGTCATTCTCATGTGCCTTTACAAACGCTTCCTTTGTAAGAAACTCACTGTTTTGTGTTCCGAGATACCCGTAAGCTTTCTCGTAATCACCACTCTGCATAGCCGTAACATATGCCTTAACCGTCTTCTTATAATCAGAACTGCTAATACCAATCATTACAAATGCTACTGCTGCGATAATAACGGCAACTGCAGCTCCTGACACAATAAATACCCAAGCAGGAATCTTAAACTTCTTCTTAGGTACTGCCTGAGGCTGTACCTGCTGTGCGGCCTGTGGCTGCACTTCCGGTTGTACAGGCACATCATTCACTGCTGCTTCCGGCTGTACTGCTTCCGCTTCCTGTGGTTGTACTTCCGATTGTACAGGCGCGTCATTCACTGCTGCTTCCGGCTGTACTGCTTCTGCTTCCTGTGGTTGTACTTCTGGTTGTACAGGCGCATCATTTACTGTGTTTTCCATCTGATTGCGGCTTTCCGCTATTTCCTTCGCTGCTTCTGCAAGTGAAGTTCCACATGCCTCGCAAAATAAAGAAGTATCATCATTTTTAGCTCCACAATTAGGACAAAACATAATCCATCTCCTCCTCTTTTATCTGTTAATATAGTATAATAACAAAGCACTTAATGCTTAGCATTTTCATGCATATGCTTTAAAATATAGTATCATACCAGCAAGTCTTATTACAACAAAAAAATACCAAATTATGACATAATTCTATCTCTGTTTTTCTTTTGATTCTTCTATTTTTAATGCCAGATCATTAAGATAAACCCATCGTTCCATACTGTATTCAAGACTTGCCTCAGCCTCTGCCTTTTCTTTCATAAGTTCATTAAGCTTTCCATACTGGGTTGCCGCAGCCTCTATCTGCTCATCTAACTGAGCAATTCTTTTTTCAAGCTTCTCAATATCACCATCTATCGTTTCGTATTCTTTTTGTTCCTTATATGTAAATTTAATTTCACCACTTCTGTTTTTGATGTATTTTGTTCTGCTCTCTGAATCTTCTTTTCGTAATTCATTTTTAGCTTCTGATTTTTCACTATTTAATATAGAAGAATTACGTTTTTCATAATAATCGCTGAAACCGCCCTCGTACTGTTTCAGCACCCCATTTTCCTCAAAAGCAAATATCCTGTCGACCGTCCTGTCAAGAAAATATCTGTCATGCGACACAACAATAACAATGCCTGCGAATCCATCAAGGTACTCCTCAAGTATTTCAAGCGTTTCTATATCAAGGTCATTAGTAGGCTCGTCTAAAATAAGTACATTAGGTGCACTCATAAGAACGCTCAAAAGATACAGACGCCTTTTTTCACCGCCGGATAACTTTGCGATAGGTGTCCACTGCATTTTAGGGCCGAATAAAAATTTTTCACACATCTGCGATGCCGTAGCCTTGCCTGTTGCAGTCGTGACATATTCCCCAATGCTTCTTACAAATTCAAGAACAGTCATACTGTTATCAAGCATCTCATTTTCCTGCATAAAATATCCAATTCTTACAGTCTCTCCAATCTCAATACTTCCGCTGTCAGCCTCAAGCACTCCTGTAATTATTTTCATAAGAGTAGATTTGCCGCATCCGTTGCTTCCGATAATTCCGATTCTGTCATCTCTTAAGAAAATATATGAAAAATTATTTATAATATGCCGCTCCCCAAATGATTTGCAAATTCCATCAAGCTCTATCGTCTTCTTTCCAAGCCTTGAATTTACCGAATTCATCTCAAGCGGCTGCTTTTCAAAATTAAGTCTGGCCTGTCTCGAAGCTTCTTTCATATCTTCAAAACGATCTATTCTCGCCTGCTGCTTTGTCGAACGTGCCTGACAGCCCCTCCTTATCCACTCAAGCTCACGCCTTAAAGTATTCTGTCTCTTTAACTCTGTTGCCCGCTCCATCTGTTCTCTTTGAACCTTGAGCTGCAAAAATCCCGAATAGTTCGTTTCATAGCTATACAGCTTTCCTCCATCAAGCTCCACAATTTTATTAGTCACGTTATCAAGAAAATATCTGTCATGCGTAACCATTATAAGCTCACCCTTAAACTGTTTTATATACTGTTCAAGCCATATTACCATCTCATTATCAAGGTGGTTTGTAGGCTCATCTAAAATCAGCACCTCCGCCGGCTCTACAAGTGTCTTTGCAAGAGCCGCTCTTTTCTTCTGACCTCCAGACAACTTTAAAATATCCTCATCAAAATCATATATACCCAACTTTGTAAGAATAGACTTCGCCTCTGCCTCACTCGTATTTTTCTTGCCTCGCAAGACATACGACATAACAGTATCCTTTTCAAGAAAATCCGGCGACTGCGCAAGATAAGCCACCGTAACATTTTTTCCTTTGGTAATTTGACCCGCATCAGTCTCCTCAATCCCTGCAATAATCTTTAAAAAAGTCGACTTTCCGGTGCCATTTACACCTATTACGCCTATCTTATCACCTTTATTTATTCCGAGAGTAACATTGTCAAATAATACTTTCTCTCCAAATGTTTTACTTACCTTTTCTGCATTTAATATATTCATAGCACTCCTTATTTCTGAATAACTTTGTTGCGAAGAGGCGAAGAGATTTTCGCGCAGGCGATTTCTCTTCTGCCATAAAAGCAGTATAGCACAACAACAGTTGTCACCGCTATGATTTTAATATATAATATTTCAATGATGACGAAAGCGTATGTAAGAATGGAGGATTAATATGTTTATTGCCGATAATTGGAAAGATTATGAAGTTATAGATACATCAAACGGAGAAAAGCTTGAACGCTGGGGCGACTACATACTTGTGCGCCCTGACCCTCAGGTTATATGGGATACGCCAAAGACCTTAAAAGGCTGGAAAAAAATGAACGGACATTATCACAGAAGTTCTAAAGGCGGCGGAGAATGGGAATTTTTCGATTTGCCTCAGCAGTGGCAGATTACTTACAACAGCCCATCCTTTCAAAAACCTCTTATATTTAACTTAAAGCCTTTCAGCTTTAAACACACAGGCCTTTTTCCTGAACAGGCTGCCAACTGGGACTGGTTTGGCGAAAAAATTGTCAATGCAAAAAAGAACTCACCTGAAAGACAAATTAAAGTGCTTAACCTTTTTGCATATACGGGAGGTGCAACTTTGGCATGTGCCGCTGCCGGAGCCAGCGTAACACATGTAGACGCCTCAAAGGGCATGGTGACATGGGCAAAAGAAAATGCTGCATCATCAGGATTATCAGACGCACCAATCCGCTGGATAGTAGATGACTGTGTGAAATTTGTACAGCGTGAAATCCGCCGCGGCAACCATTATGATGCTGTTATAATGGACCCTCCTTCTTATGGAAGAGGACCAAAAGGAGAAATATGGAAAATTGAAGAAGCAATCCATCCTCTTGTAAAACTTTGTTCACAGCTTCTTAGCGATGAGCCTCTGTTTTTCCTTATAAATTCCTACACTACAGGACTTCAGCCTGCTGTCTTAAGCTACATGTTAAATACCGAATTAAAACGCTTCAACGGAACAGTTGATTCAGAGGAAGTAGGTCTGCCTGTCTCATCTAACGGACTCGTTCTTCCATGCGGTGCATCCGGACGCTGGATGAAATAAAAATGATTGCGTTTACGCAATCTCAATCTCAGTATGTTTTTCTCCCGGTTACTCTCTGTCGCACAGACAGGAATAAACGGGAGATTTTTTTACACTAATCTGTCATCTTCATATTAGGATAAACACGTTCTATAAAACTGTCTTTATATATCTGGTCAATAAACGCTTCTATTCTATTACTCGGCCCCTCACCATGATTTCTTTCAACATATCTTATAACTGCTGCTGACGAAATCAGCATATTAAGAAGCATTGCAACAACTATTATGTATGTAATAACCTTACCCATTACCGGGCGTATTTTTTCAATACATCTGCTTGCAGCCGGATACAGCAGTTTAACCCATACAATGGCTGCTATTCCCCAGAAGAAGCAGTATAAAAGATTAATTCTTCCATTTATATTAAAAGGCAGGTGGCTGTAATCCCAAAACACCGTTCCGAATACTTTTTCCGTAAACACAGAACAACTGTACTCATACACTCCGCCAAGAAAAAATCCGCCAAGAAATGTAAATCGGTCATTTTTCTCACTTAACGGATATAATAATGCCGTTGCAAAAGCTCCTCCTAATCCCCATACAATACTAAAAGGGCCATATAAAAGACTGCTTCGGCTCATAATAACGCCTGACGTTGCCCACACAAAAATAGTCTCTACAATATCGCCTACCAGCGCGCTTATAAAGAAAATCCAAATAAGCTTATCCATACAAACACCTTTGGCAAACACTCTGCCCTCAGGCTTCCCAAATCCAACCGCCTCGCTTTTGTCCTGCTTTTCAAGTTCAGGAAATGCCTTATACATTCTTCTTTGTACAATACCAAAAATTCCTTTTCCAAGCTTATTTTTTGTTTGATTTATAGATTTTGCCACATTTCCATATAATTTGCCTGTCGTCTTCCACTTTAAAGATGCCGCAATCGTTACAAACAAATCAATAAAGAAAAGAAGTATAATTACAATTTGTATGATTTTCATAACATTATACGGTATTACAGTATATAAAATACACACAAAAGGATGTACAAACCATAGACATAATGCAGCTGCACCACCCCACACTGCTACACTTCCAAGCGATACATAACCGCCAATGTTTGCTTTATGATTGGAATAATCCCAAAATCTCCTTCCTGTTATTCTCTTAAGCAAAGCACCCGCTACATACTGCATTACTGCTGTTACTGCAACGCATATCACAAATTGAAATATTGCATGTTCAGCCAAATCATGAGCATCAAAAACTATAATGACCATACATATACCAAACATGATATTTACCGGACCATTAATAAAACCTCTGTTCACTAATCTGCCGTATTTAAAAGCTGCTATAATTTCCTCTATTGCCCAGCCGATAAAACCATAAACAAAGAAAAAGAATATATATGTAAAAATATTATACTCCATAAAAGCCTCCCTTCTTTAATCCTTAATTAATACAAAGGTATAAATTTATCCATTGACAAAATATGATTTTTAAGCCATGTCAGCAGAAATTCCACGAGATTTATAAGATATTCCTGTTGATTATCATCCATGTCGTCCAAATCTATATCGTTTAACTTATCAACAAACGATTCATGCGCAAGCTTTTGTGCTCTCAGACCTTCATATCCTATTTTAGTCATATGTTCTTCTTCATCTGAAAAATGCTTATTTGTATATTCCTTAAGTTCATATAGAATATTCATAATTACATCGTATTTGTCAGCAAGATTTTCGGCATATACAGCATCCATTGCCTGCTGTATTATATCAAAAAGCACCTCATGCTCCTCATCAACGATCTGTATTCCCGTTCTGTACTCATCAGTAAATTCAACCTTGCGCCTCTTACCGATACTTTCTTTTTTCATCTTTCCTATAAGAATATCACTTCCTATAATATGATGGTAAAGCCATCTTGTAAGGTATTTCATCATATCCTCCAGAGCCTTTTTTCCATCCTCAGACTTGACTCTTCCGACATCAATACTGTTTACCTTTTCCCTAAATGCCTGATGCTCACGTCTTTGTAATTCAAGCTCAGGATCGTTTATCTTCTCCATATATTCCTCTTCGTGAGCAAAATGTGTATCAGCATAGTCTTTAAGCTCACCAAGCAATTCAATAGTCACTTCTGCACTATCTTTTTCCATTGCAATAGAATTCAATACTTCATTTATAAGATTAAAAAGCCCTCTATGCTCTTCATCTACAATATCAACTCCTATAATACAATCTTCAGTAAACTGGTAAATTTCTCTTTTTTCCATTTCTGCCTCCCGCAAATTCTTTCACTCTTGCTTCATAAACTGCATATCTCAATATTTTTGTATTTATCTACATCTAAACTAGTAATTTTAGAAACCTCATCAAGCAATTTTACATGATAACTGCCAAGCCCTGACATTATGTCGTCTCTTTTGATAACCCCATCGGCCCGCTCGCCGCAAATTCCAAACATCGCTGCTGCGTTCACTGCCGCCTCAAACGGAGGTAATACCGACATATATGCACCTGTAATACATGTAAGCATGCAGCCTGTTCCTGTAATATATGGCATATTGCTGCTGCCATTTTTTGCAAATACAGTCCTGTCGCTGTCTGATATTATGTCAACAGCACCTGTTGCCTCAACTATCGCTCCTGTTATCTTTGCATAATTCCTGGTAAGCTCCGCCATAAAAGATTTTGCACTTTCATCATTATCAGACACAGCATCCGCCTTACCTGCATCAACTCCTATACTTGAAAAATCAACCCCGGCAACAGCCTTAATTTCAGAAACATTTCCCTTTATTACCGATGGTTTATATTTCTTAATATACTCCTTTGCAAGGTTCATGCGTAGCTTTGAGCAAGTAACTCCAACTAAATCAATTATATGCGGTATATTTTTGTCATGTGCTTCACTTCCCGATATCATAATTGAAGCCATTCTCGCATCTGTTACATTTGCAAGGCTTACTGTCAAAGCCTGCGCCCCGGCTGTTATATCAGCCACTTCCTTAGGATGCTCTGCCATAAAAGGTTTTGCTCCCATAGCCAGCACAACATTTGCGCAGTCATTAATGGCTACCGGACTTGTTATACAATGTACCAGCGGACTTCTATCTGCTATTTCCTTTATCATATACATTCGCTCCTAACATAAGCTGAAATTTTGACAATAACTTCATCCTTCTTAACTGAAGTAAAAATATAAACGCAATACTTCCGCCTATCAATGTTCCTGCTATAAAAGACGGAACATAAAACATCCATGTAAGCCCTGTCTTACCCCACAAAAGCGTCATAACCGGATAAGAAACTATAGCTCCAATAATTCCTGTCCCAATAACCTCACCCAGAAATGCGCATATAAGCATTCCCTTAGAAGCTCTGTACAAAATACCGGAAAGCAATGCCCCAAACACTGCTCCTGTTATAGCAAGCGGAGGTATCCCCATGAAAATCATTCTGATAACCGCTGTCAGCAAAGCACATAAAAATGCGTACCACGGTCCCATAAATACAGCACATGTAACATTAATAAAATGGGCCATAGGACACATTCCCTCAACACGCAAGATTGGTGAAATAACCACTCCTACTGCAACCATCATTGCAAGAAATACTATCTTTACAACTTTTACATTTTTCATTTTAATCCTCAAGCCTTTCTAATACCCCATTTCCTGATTAACAAGCAATATTTCAAAAGGATGTGAGCCCGGCTTTCTGTCAAGAATAAGCGTAGCATTGCACATTCTGTCGCTGCTTGTACAATCCATACAGTGTCCTGTCTTTGCGCATGGTGTGTTAAGACCAAGTCTTTTTGCATTTGCAGGGCAGGCCACATTCTTTATCCTGCTTATTGCTTCTTCAAAATCTTTAGCAATCTTATTTGCTCCGATTACCATATATACCTTTCCGGTTCCGTGAAGCATCCCCGCTATTCTGTTGCATGTTCCGTCAATATTTACAAGCTGACCGTCTTTTGTAACAGCATTAGATGAGCACAGATATATATCCGCATTTCCTGCGCTCTCCCTCACTGCTTTCTTTTCCTTTGCAGGCGCAGTCCAGTGCCAAAGAACTTTATTTCCTCGATTTTTAAGTTCTTCATCTATGGCCAGTTCCTTAATTGTCATACTGCCGCCTATCCCTACAGTGCTTTTCTTATCTATAACTTTCAAAAGATATTCTTTTGCTTCGTCTGCCGTATCAAATATGCTTACATCATATCCTCTTTTTATAAGATTTTTCTTAAGATTTTCCATAATATAAGTTTCCCCTTTTATTTATAGGATTATTATAGCCTTTATTGTCAAAACGTGCAATTCAATTATTTATTACGATTACAGTGCCAAAAGGTTTTGAATTCACTTGTGCTTGCAGGGTAGTGGGCAAAAGACCTTGGGACACGCCCCAACATGAGCATAAAAATTGGGGAACAGCAAAAACCATTCCCCAATTATGTAATGTAATTATTCCATTATTGTTGTATACGCTCTGCACGCATCCTTAATGATATCTTTTAGTACTCTCCATATTTTCTGCATTATATTTCATCTCACTTTCCGAATACGGATTGTAGCACAATTTTTGTCTGACTACAACCATTATTTGGATAATATTTTTATCTGTTAATCATAATATTTATAATCTCTTTATCTGTCTCTTTCATTCCTTCCTTGCCGAGTCGCCCAACGCTCTCTATCGTATTTTCAACGCCCTTTTTGATAATTCCGTCACCGCCAAAAAACTGATGTCCGTTTTTATACATATAGTATCCGATAATTCCTGCATCCACCGCCGATGCAATTTTTCCTGCGCATGATGCTTTCGCTCCGTCACAAACAATTCCGGATACTATCGCAAGCGCATTCACAAGTGTATGACTGATTTCCTCAAAACGGCCTCCAAATAAATATGCTATTCCGGTCGCACTGCCCGCACCAGCGCTTACCGCTCCGCAATATGCGGACAATCGCCCTATTCCTGTTTTCTGATGAATAGTAATAAGATTTGATACTACAAGTGCCCTGATCATTTCCTCCTCAGTCACATTCAATTCTTTTGCATATTCAATTACCGGCAGTGATGCTGTCATTCCCTGATTTCCGCTTCCCGAAACTATTATAACCGGAAGTTCACATCCACTCATACGTGCATCAGAACCTGCTGCAGCTTTTGCCCTTGCTCTTACTTTAACATCATCTCCATATGTATCAAGCAAAACCCTGCCAATATTTGCGCCATAACTGCCGCGCAGCCCCTCCTCTGCAATAGCTGAATTATATTCAACCTGCCGCATAATTATTTCGCGGACATCTCTAATATCAACCATATCTGCAAACTCAACTATATCCTTTACATTTAACAGACTTCTATCCGAAAGCCCCGGCTCCTGTGCACAAACCGTACCTGCCTCGTACAAAATTTTTCCGTTCTTTTCAAGATATACAATATTCGTGTGATACCTGCTTATTCTTAATTTTACAAATTCTTCGCCATTCCAAAGAGTCAATATAATATCAAAAATTTCTTCCGTATCTGCACTACTTACCTGTATCGGCACGTTTTCGAGATATTTTTTAATCTGCTCTTTCTGATTTGGTGTCACATCTGCTATTACCTCTAAAATTCTCTCAGAAGTTCCTGCAACAATTCCTGCCGCAACTGCCGCCTCTATTCCTTTTAATCCGTTTGTGTTCGGAACAACTACACTCTTTACATTTTTTATAATATTGCCGCTGACCTCAACTATAACTTTTGTCGGCAATCCTCCAAGCGTTTCTCTTGCTTTAGCCGCTCCATAAGCAATCGCAATAGGTTCCGTACAACCCATAGCCGGAACAAGCTCTTCTTTTAATATCTGTAAATAATTTTGGTATTTTATATCGGTCTTTTCCATTTTTCCTCATTCCTTCACTGCTTCTTGCGTACAATATATTTGCTTCTTCACATCACTTCTGCTTGCTGATAATCACCATTTTATACTATTACATAGGAGCCAAAAGAATTTTCCTATGTAAATAAAAAAACCCCCAAGGAAACCCCTGGGAGCTTTTTATTTACTAATCTAATCTAATTATATTAAATAATTACTCGATGATTGAAGCAACAGCACCAGAACCAACTGTTCTACCACCCTCACGGATAGCGAAACGTAAGCCCTGCTCCATAGCTACTCTATGGATAAGTTCTACTGTCATTTCTACGTTATCACCAGGCATGCACATTTCAACGCCTGCTGGAAGTTCACAAACACCAGTTACGTCAGTTGTTCTGAAGTAGAACTGTGGTCTGTAGTTGTTGAAGAATGGTGTATGACGACCACCTTCGTCCTTTGTTAATACGTAAACCTGAGCTGTAAACTTCTTATGTGGTGTGATTGAACCTGGCTTACAAAGAACCTGACCTCTTTCGATTTCATCTCTCTGAACACCTCTAAGAAGAGCACCGATGTTATCACCAGGCATAGCCTCATCAAGAAGCTTTCTGAACATTTCGATACCTGTTACAACTACCTTACGGATATCTTCTGAAATACCAACGATTTCAACTTCGTCGTTAACCTTAAGAACACCTCTCTCAACTCTACCTGTAGCAACTGTACCACGGCCTGTGATTGAGAATACGTCCTCTACTGGCATAAGGAATGGCTTTTCTGTATCTCTTTCTGGATCTGGAACATACTCATCAATTGTGTGCATAAGTTCAAGAATCTTATCGCCCCATTCACTTGAAGGATCTTCAAGAGCCTTAAGAGCTGAACCCTGGATAATTGGTGTATCATCGCCTGGGAAGTCATACTCGTTAAGAAGTTCTCTGATTTCCATATCTACTAATTCAAGAAGTTCTGGATCATCAACCATATCACACTTGTTCATGAATACAACGATGTAAGGAACACCTACCTGACGAGCAAGAAGGATGTGCTCTCTTGTCTGAGCCATAACACCGTCTGTAGCAGCAACAACAAGGATACCAGCATCCATCTGAGCAGCACCTGTGATCATGTTCTTAACGTAATCGGCATGACCTGGGCAGTCAACGTGTGCATAGTGTCTCTTCTCTGTTTCATATTCAACGTGAGATGTAGAGATTGTGATACCTCTTTCTCTTTCTTCTGGTGCCTTATCAATATTTTCGAATGCAACTGACTCACCTGTACCTAATCTTGCATTAAGAGTCTTTGTGATTGCAGCTGTCAATGTAGTTTTACCATGATCTACGTGACCAATAGTACCAATGTTACAATGTGGTTTGCTTCTTTCAAATTTAGCCTTTGCCATTGTTTAAAATCCTCCTTTAAAAAATCAATTAGATTAATTTTCCACGATATGTGGTTTTCATAGCTAAAAATTATTATATTTCATTTTGAAATATTTTTCAACTACATTTTTATATTTAGGGAAAGTATGCACAAAACCTAAGTTCTGTATATACATTCCCAAAAATCAACTTTTAATTAATTAGTTCTTTGCAGCGATAACCTTATCCTGAACTGACTTTGGAGCCTGCTCATATTTATCGAAGAACATAGAGTAGTTACCACGACCCTGTGTCTTTGAACGAAGATCTGTAGCATAACCGAACATCTCAGCAAGCGGAACATAAGCCTTGATAAGCTTACCGCCACCGATATCCTCCATACCTTCGATACGTCCTCTACGAGAGTTGATATCACCGATTACATCACCCATGTATTCTTCAGGCATTGTAACTTCAACCTTCATGATAGGCTCAAGTAATGCAGGAGCTGCCTTTGCCATAGCTTCCTTGAAAGCCATAGAACCAGCAATGTGGAATGCCATTTCAGATGAATCGACTTCATGGTAAGAACCATCATATACAACAGCCTTAACACCAAGAACAGGGAAACCAGCAAGGATACCGGCCTGTGCTGCCTCTTCGATACCTTCACCAACAGCCGGTATATATTCCTTAGGAATAGCACCACCTGTTACTTCTGATTCAAACTTGAATAACTCTTCACCATTTGCATCCATAGGCTCAAAACGAACCTTACAGTGACCGTACTGACCACGACCACCTGACTGCTTAGCGTACTTACTGTCAACTTCAACAGTCTTTGTAAAGCACTCTCTGTAAGCAACCTGTGGAGCACCTACGTTAGCCTCTACCTTAAATTCACGAAGAAGTCTGTCAACGATGATATCAAGATGAAGCTCACCCATACCGGCAATAATTGTCTGTCCAGTCTCCTTATCTGTATGAGCACGGAATGTTGGATCTTCTTCAGCAAGCTTTGCTAAAGCTTCACCCATCTTACCCTGAGCATCCTTTGTCTTAGGCTCGATAGCAAGCTCAATAACAGGCTCTGGGAATTCCATAGACTCAAGAATAACAGGATGCTGTTCATCACAGATTGTATCACCTGTTACTGTAAACTTAAGACCTACAGCGGCAGCAATATCACCTGAGTAAACCTTATCTATTTCTTTTCTGCTGTTAGCGTGCATCTGGAGAATACGTCCAACACGCTCTTTCTTATTCTTATTTGAGTTAAGTACATACGAACCTGCGTTTAATGTACCTGAATAAACTCTGAAGAATGCTAACTTACCTACAAATGGGTCAGTCATAATCTTAAATGCAAGAGCTGCAAATGGTTCTTCATCAGATGACTTTCTTGTCATTTCATTGCCTTCTTCATCAACACCCTTGATATCAGGAATATCTGTTGGAGCCGGCATATATTCAAGAACAGCATCCAAAAGCTTCTGAACACCCTTATTCTTATAAGCTGTACCGCAAAGACAAGGAATTGCATCACCTGAAATAGTTCCTTTTCTTAAAGCAGCCTTTAATTCTGCTACAGAAATTTCTTCTCCTTCAAGATACTTTTCCATAAGGTCTTCATCTAATTCAACGCACTGCTCAACAAGTTTGTTATGATATTCTTCAGCCTGATCCTTCAAATCATCAGGAATTTCCTGAACAGAAACATCATCACCCTTATCTCCGTTAAAAATGTATGCCTGCATTTCAAATAAGTCTACGATACCCTTGAAATAATCTTCCTTACCGATAGGAATCTGAATAAGAACAGGATTTTTTCCAAGCTTTGTAACAAGCTGCTGGCATGAACCAAAGAAGTCTGCACCAAGCTTATCCATCTTGTTCATAAACGCCATACGTGGAACGTTATAAGTGTCAGCCTGACGCCATACATTTTCTGACTGTGGCTCAACACCGTTCTGAGCATCGAATACACCTACAGCACCATCAAGTACTCTAAGTGAACGCTCAACTTCAACTGTAAAGTCAACGTGTCCCGGTGTATCAATAATATTGATACGATATTCCGGTGCACCCGGCATTGGCTTACCTTCTTTTTCAAGTGTCCAATGACAAGTTGTGGCAGCTGAAGTGATTGTGATACCTCTTTCCTGCTCCTGGGCCATCCAGTCCATAGTAGCAGTACCTTCATGAGTATCACCGATTTTGTGATTAACACCAGTATAATAAAGAATACGCTCTGTTAATGTTGTCTTACCAGCATCGATGTGAGCCATAATACCAATATTTCTGGTTCTTTCCAATGGATATTCTCTTCCAGCCATCGGTCAATCCTCCTATGATTATTAGAATCTGTAATGAGCAAAAGCCTTGTTTGCTTCTGCCATCTTATGCATATCTTCTTTCTTCTTTACAGAAGCTCCTGTATTATTAGCAGCATCAAGAATCTCGTTAGCGAGTCTTTCTTCCATAGTCTTCTCGCCTCTTGCACGAGAATATGCTGTAATCCAACGAAGAGCTAAAGCCTGTCTTCTCTCCGGCTTAACCTCGATTGGAACCTGATATGTTGCTCCACCGATACGTCTTGCCTTTACTTCGAGAACTGGCATGATATTGTTCATAGCTTCTTCGAAAACTTCGATTGCCGGCTTATCAGCCTTAGCTGCTACTCTATCAAATGCTCCGTATACGATTTTCTGAGCTACACCTCTCTTACCATCAAGCATAATGTTGTTGATAAGCTTTGTTACAACCTTATTGTTGTAAATAGGATCTGCTAATACATCTCTTTTTTGAGTATGTCCTTTACGTGGCACGGTTCTTCCCTCCTTAATATAATCATTAAATCATCGGTACTCACAAATATTTTTGTGTACGTGCGCGGTATATATTAAACCTGCAACCTTCGGATTAATCTAACTCCGGCACTTTTTTAAAATATTGTTGTGAAATACAAAATATTGTGTTTAACACAATGTCTGATAACACTAATTACTTAGCGTCCTTAGGTCTCTTAGCACCGTACTTAGAACGGGCCTGTCTTCTCTTAGCTACACCTGCTGTATCAAGTGTACCTCTTACGATATGATATCTTGTACCTGGTAAGTCTTTTACTCTACCACCTCTGATAAGAACAACGCTGTGCTCCTGAAGATTGTGGCCCTCACCTGGGATATAAGATGTAACTTCAATACCGTTAGAAAGACGAACTCTGGCGATTTTTCTAAGAGCTGAGTTAGGCTTCTTAGGTGTTGCAGTCTTAACAGCTGTACATACACCTCTCTTCTGTGGTGCAGATACGTTTGTAGCTTTCTTCTGAAGTGAGTTGTAACCCTTCTGAAGAGCTGGAGCTGTTGACTTCTTAGCAGCTGTCTTTCTTCCCTGCTTTACTAACTGGTTAAATGTAGGCATTCCTTTTTCACCTCCCGGAATTAGAATAATTGATGGTTGCATATTCAGTATAAATCTGAATAAAAGTGCATAACAAACGACATGTCGCCTGATTGCACACTCGCATATTATATACGCAAGAAACACCTGTGTCAAGTATTTCCACTAATTTTTTGTTTATTCAAAAAGCTAAAAAGACACAAAATGGATGCTCTCCTGTAAAATACAGGCAAGCATCCATGTTTTGCATTGTGATATTCTATATATCCCAAGTATTTATTCCATATCCTCTGTTTCTGTTGCGCCAACAAGCACATCATCTTCTGTATGAATAGCTTCATTTGCCTCATCAGCAGCCTCGGCCTTCTCAGCAATATCATCTTCTTCCGGCTCTTCAACATATTCAATGCCGGTGTCAATCTCAACGTTCTGATAACGTTTCATACCTGTACCGGCAGGAATAAGCTTACCAATAATAACGTTTTCCTTAAGACCGATAAGAGGGTCAACCTTACCATTGATAGCAGCATCTGTAAGAACCTTTGTTGTCTCCTGGAATGAAGCAGCAGACATAAATGAGTTTGTTGCAAGAGATGCCTTTGTAATACCGAGAATAATCGGTGTTCCTGTAGCAGTCTTCTTACCCTCTGCTTCAAGCTGCTCATTTACTTCTGCAAAATCAATCGTATCAACTGATGAACCAGGAAGGAAATTAGAATCCCCCGCATCGTCAACTACAATCTTCTTAAGCATCTGACGAACAATCAGCTCTATATGCTTATCGTTGATTTCAACACCCTGAATACGATAAACCTTCTGGACTTCTCGTATCATATAATCCTGTACAGCACGCACGCCAAGAATTCTTACAATATCATGAGGATTTTCTGAACCCTCAGTAATCTCTTCACCCTTAGCTACAATCTGTCCCTCCTGTACCTTTACACGTGTATCTCTTGATACAGGATATGCCTTAGAATTACCCTCATCGTCTGTTATAACGATATCTGTCTTCTTCTCTGTCCTTGCAAAGCTTACTACACCGCCGAATTCAGCCAATACAGCCAAAGTCTTAGGCTTTCTTGCCTCGAAAAGTTCCTCGACTCTTGGAAGACCTTGTGTAATATTATCACCGGCAACACCACCTGTATGGAAAGTTCTCATAGTAAGCTGTGTACCAGGCTCACCGATTGACTGGGCTGCAATAATACCAACAGCTTCACCAACCTGAACAGTCTGACCTGTAGCCATGTTAGAACCATAACATTTTGCACAAACACCAATATGTGAACGACATGTAAGAATTGTTCTGATTTTAACCTTCTCAACACCAGTCTTAACTATCTGTGAAGCTCTCTTAGGTGTAACAATATGATTAGCCTTTACAATAACCTCGCCTGTAGCAGGATCCTTAATATCCTCAGCAAGGAATCTTCCTGTTATACGCTCCTCAAGTGATTCAAGAACATCAGCCTTTGCATCACTGTCAGCAGTTGCTCTGTCATTAACAAATGCAGAAACATACATACCAGGTATTGTCTTACCCTCGCTGCAATCCATCTCTCTAATAACAAGATCCTGTGAAACGTCAACAAGTCGTCTTGTAAGGTAACCTGAATCGGCTGTACGGAGCGCTGTATCAGAAAGACCTTTACGCGCACCATGAGCAGAAATAAAGTATTCCAAAACATCAAGTCCTTCACGGAAATTTGACTTGATTGGGAGCTCAATAGTATTACCTGATGTATCAGCCATCAAACCACGCATACCTGCAAGCTGCTTAATCTGCTGGTTAGAACCACGGGCACCTGAGTCAGCCATCATGAAGATATTGTTATACTTATCAAGACCGTTAAGAAGCGCATCCTTAAGCTTATTATCTGTTTCCTGCCATACTCTGATTACATTTCTGTGTCTTTCTTCGTCTGTTGAACGACCTCTGTTGTAGTTTTGTGTAATCTTTTCAACCTGCTTTTCCGCCTCAGCTATAAGCTGTTTCTTTATAGGCGGCACTGTCATTTCAGAAATGGAAACCGTCATGGCAGCTCTTGTAGAATACTTATAGCCCATTGCCTTAATATCATCCAAAACTTCGGCAGTCTTTGTTGTACCATGTGTATTAATTACATGCTGTAAAATATCCTTAAGCTGCTTCTTACCAACATGGAAATCAACTTCAGGAAGCAATTCATTTCCCGGAATACTTCTGTCAACAAATCCTAAATCCTGCGGTAAAATCTCATTAAAAATGAAACGTCCGAGTGTAGAGGCTACATTATCTGAAATAACCTCACCATTTTCATCAGTCTTTGTCACATGAACCATAATCTTTGAATGAAGTGTAATTACATCATTTTCATAAGCCAAAAGCGCTTCGTTTATATCCTTAAAGAATTTACCTTCACCCTTAGCACCAGGTCTTTCCTGTGTAAGATAATAAATACCAAGAACCATATCCTGAGAAGGTACAGCAACAGGGCCACCATCTGAAGGCTTAAGTAAGTTATTAGGAGACAAAAGCATAAATCTGCATTCTGCCTGAGCCTCAACTGAAAGCGGAAGATGCACAGCCATCTGGTCACCGTCGAAATCGGCATTGAAAGCTGTACAAACCAAAGGATGAAGCTTAATAGCCTTACCTTCTACAAGGATAGGCTCAAATGCCTGAATACCAAGTCTGTGAAGTGTAGGCGCACGGTTAAGCATAACCGGATGTTCCTTAATTACATCTTCAAGAACATCCCACACATCATTTTCAAGATGCTCTACGCTCTTCTTAGCTTTTTTAATGTTATCGGCCTTTCCTCTTCTTACAAGTTCTCTCATAACAAACGGCTTAAAAAGCTCTATAGCCATTTCCTTAGGAAGACCACACTGGTATATCTTAAGTTCAGGACCAACAACGATAACTGAACGTCCTGAATAGTCAACTCGCTTACCCAAAAGGTTCTGACGGAAACGTCCCTGCTTACCCTTCAATAAATCAGAAAGTGACTTTAACGCTCTGTTGCCAGGGCCTGTAACCGGACGACCGTTTCTTCGTCCGTTATCAATCAGCGCATCAACAGCTTCCTGAAGCATTCTCTTTTCATTACGAACGATAATCTCAGGTGCTCCAAGATCCATAAGACGTGCAAGACGGTTATTTCTGTTTATGATTCTTCTATACAAATCATTTAAGTCCGATGTGGCAAATCTGCCGCCGTCAAGCTGTACCATAGGTCTTAAATCCGGCGGAATTACAGGAATTCTTGTAAGTATCATCCACTCAGGCTTAGTTCCTGCAGTTCTGAATGCATCTATAACTTCAATTCTCTTTACCAGTCTTGCAGCCTTCTGAGATGTTGTATTACTAAGTTCTTGTTTTAATTTCTCAACCTCAGCATCAAGATCTACATTCTGCAAAAGCTCTAAAATTGCTTCAGCTCCCATACCAACACGGAACTCATTTCCGTACTGATCATAAAGTTCTCTGTATTCCTGCTCTGTAAGAATCTTCTTAAATGGAATATCTGTATTGCCAGGATCAAGAACAATATATGCTGCAAAATACAATACTTTTTCAAGATTTTTAGGACCGATATCCAAAATCAAATCCATACGGCTTGGTATACCCTTGAAGTACCAGATATGTGATACAGGAGCAGCAAGCTCAATATGTCCCATACGATCTCTACGAACACTTGCCTTTGTTACCTCAACACCGCACTTATCGCAGACAATACCTTTGTCCTTAATCTTCTTATATTTACCGCAGTGGCACTCCCAGTCTTTACTTGGTCCGAAAATTCTTTCACAAAACAAACCGTCTCTTTCCGGCTTTAATGTTCTGTAGTTAATAGTTTCCGGCTTAGTAACCTCACCATGCGACCACTCTTTTATATTTTCTGGAGAAGCAAGTTTAATCTGAATCTTATCGAATTTCATTGTATTGCCCGATAACTTGTTTTTTGATTCTTCTGCCATCTTCGTGCTCCCTTCTTAATTCATAAAATTATTCCATCATATCTGCATTGCCATCGCCATAGTCATCTATATCTGTATACATATCACTATCGCCATACTCTGCATCTTCGGCTTCCTCTAATTCACCGTCATCACTCATAGTCTGTATTGACATTGAACCGCTGTTTGCATATTCAGCTTCGCTTTCTTTGCTTGTTCTGTTGTAATTACCATCATCAAGAACCTTCTTGAAATCTGTAACTTCATAATCAGCACTCTCAAGAAGCTTAACTTCCTCATTGTTCTGATCCAATACACGAACGTCAAGTGCAAGTGACTGAAGCTCTTTTAAAAGAACCTTAAATGATTCAGGAATACCCGGTTCAGGAATATTTTCACCCTTAATGATTGCCTCGTATGTCTTAACACGTCCCACAACATCATCTGACTTAACAGTAAGAATTTCCTGAAGTGTATATGACGCACCATAAGCTTCCAAAGCCCAAACTTCCATTTCACCGAAACGCTGTCCACCGAACTGCGCTTTACCACCCAACGGCTGCTGTGTAACAAGTGAATAAGGACCTGTTGAACGTGCATGAATCTTATCATCAACAAGGTGATGAAGCTTAAGATAATGCATGAAACCGATAGTTACAGGGCTGTCAAAATACTCACCTGTACGTCCGTCTCTTAATCTTACCTTACCGTCACGTCCGATTGGAACGCCCTTCCACTCTTCTCTGTGAGCCTTGTTTTCATCAAGATAATTAAATACCTCTTCTGAAAGCGCATCCTTATATTTAGCCTCAAACTCATCCCATTCAAGATTTGCATAGTCATTAGCTAATGAAAGCGTATCCATAATATCATTTTCATCTGCACCATCAAAAACAGGTGTAGAAATGTTAAATCCTAATACCTTTGCAGCAAGACTTAAATGTATCTCAAGAACCTGTCCGATATTCATACGTGAAGGCACACCGAGCGGGTTAAGCACGATATCAAGAGGACGTCCGTTTGGAAGGAATGGCATATCCTCCACAGGAAGAACTCTTGAAACAACACCCTTATTACCATGACGTCCGGCCATCTTATCACCAACAGAAATCTTTCTCTTCTGGGCAATGTAGATACGCACTGACTTATTTACACCAGGTGAAAGCTCATCACCGTTTTCTCTTGTAAATGTCTTAACCGCAACAACAATACCATACTCACCATGAGGAACCTTGAGCGAAGTATCTCTTACTTCTCTTGCCTTTTCGCCAAAAATAGCTCTAAGGAGTCTTTCTTCAGCTGTAAGCTCTGTCTCTCCCTTAGGAGTTACCTTACCTACAAGAATATCACCTGCGCGAACCTCCGCACCGATTCTTATAATACCGTTTTCATCAAGATCCTTTATAGCCTCATTTGCAGCTGAAGGAATATCTCTTGTTATCTCTTCAGGCCCTAACTTTGTATCTCTTGCTTCTGTCTCATATTCTTCTATATGAATAGATGTATATACATCATCTCTTACAAGTCTTTCGCTCAAAAGAACGGCATCCTCGTAGTTGTATCCTTCCCATGTCATAAAACCGATAAGAGGGTTCTTACCGAGTGCGATTTCACCGTTTGAAGTAGACGGACCATCTGCAATAACGTCGCCTTCCTCAACTCTGTCACCCTTAAACACAATTGGTCTCTGATTATAGCAGTTGCTCTGGTTACTTCTTGCAAACTTTGTAAGTCTGTATTCAACAACCTCACCGCTGTCATTTTTTACAACAATCTTATCAGATTCTGCTGAAAGAACAGTACCTGCAGCTTCAGCAACAACACATACACCTGAGTCGATGGCAGCCTTGTTTTCAATACCCGTACCTATAACAGGGGCTTCTGTAGTAAGAAGCGGAACCGCCTGACGCTGCATGTTTGAACCCATGAGCGCACGGTTAGCGTCATCATTCTGAAGGAACGGAATCATTGATGTAGCAACTGAAAATACCATCTTAGGAGAGACGTCCATCAAATCAATAAGACTCTTGTCAAATTCAGAAGTCTCTTCACGATAACGTCCTGATACTGTATTCTTAATGAAATGTCCATCTTCATCTATCTCAGCATTAGCCTGTGCTACATGGTAATCATCCTCTGCATCGGCAGTAAAGTAACGAACTTCATCTGTTACCTTAGGATTCTTAGGATCGCTCTTATCTACCACACGGTAAGGTGCCTCAACAAAGCCGTACTCATTAATTCTTGCGTAAGAAGCAAGTGAGTTAATCAAACCGATGTTAGGACCTTCAGGTGTCTCGATAGGACACATTCTGCCGTAATGTGTATAATGTACATCTCGAACCTCAAAGCCTGCACGGTCTCTTGACAAACCGCCCGGTCCCAAAGCAGAAAGACGTCTCTTATGAGTAAGCTCGCCCAATGGGTTATTCTGATCCATAAACTGTGACAGCTGTGAACTTCCGAAGAATTCCTTAATAGCAGCTGTAACAGGCTTTATATTAATAAGTGACTGTGGCGAAATACCGCTTAAATCCTGTGTAGACATTCTTTCGCGCACAACACGTTCCATTCTTGAAATACCGATTCTGAACTGATTCTGCAAAAGTTCACCGACAGCTCTGATACGTCTGTTTCCAAGGTGGTCGATATCATCCTTTGTACCAACACCATATTCAAGATGCATATTATAATTAATAGAGGCAATAATATCCTCAACAGTAATATGCTTAGGAATTAAATCTGCAATATTCTTACGGATTGCTTCCTTAACAGCGTCAATACCTTCATTTTCAGCTAAAATCTGGCTGAGAACAGGATAAAATACGAGTTCATTTACACCAAGTGCCTTAGCTTCTTCCTCTGAAATATCAACCCATTTTGTAATATCAACAGCCATGTTTGAAAGCACTTTAACACGCTTAGTAACAACAACTCCGTCATTGCCTTTTACTTCTGCATTAATAAATACTGCAGGAACAGCTGCATTCTGTATCATATCAGCAGTCTCTCTGTCAAGCTTTGTACCTGCTTCAGCAATAACATTGCCATTATTATCCACAACATCATCTGCCAGAATATGACCTGCTATTCTGCTTCTGAATGAGAGTTTCTTATTGAATTTATATCTTCCGACCCTTGCCAAATCATATCTTCTCGGATCAAAGAACATACCTGAAATCAATGACTCTGCACTGTCTACAGACAATGGCTCGCCCGGTCTTAATTTTTTATAAAGCTCTAAAATACCTTCCTGATAATTAGTAGAACTGTCTTTTTCCATAGTTGCAATAAGCTTTGGCTCCTCGCCGAAAATATCAATAATCTCGGCATTGCTTCCAAAACCTAATGCTCTTATAAGTACAGTTACAGGCACCTTCTTATTTCTGTCTACTTTTACATAGAAAACATCGTTAGCATCTGTCTCATACTCTAACCATGCACCCCTGTTAGGAATTACCTGACTGCTGTAAAGGAAAATTTTTCCGTATTTATCTTTCTGAATATCATAATATATACCAGGTGAACGTACTAACTGGCTTACAATAACTCGCTCTGCACCGTTAATTACGAATGTGCCCGTCTTTGTCATAAGCGGAAGATCGCCCATAAAAATCTCATGTTCACTAATATCTTCACTCTCTTTATTATGAAGTCTTACTCTTACTTTAAGAGGTGCTGCATATGTAGCATCTCTTTCCTTACACTCTTCAATAGAATATTTAACTTCATCTTCGCATAATGAAAAATCTACAAACTCAAGACTGAGTCTTCCGTTGTAGTCAGCGATTGGAGAGATATCATCAAAGACTTCTTTTAATCCTTCATCCAAAAACCACTGGTAAGAATCTTTCTGAACCTCAATAAGGTTAGGCATTTCAAGAACTTCCTTCTGTCTTGAGTAGCTCATTCTGATGCTTTTGCCCGACTTTACTGGTCGTATTCTGTTTTTCTCCATTGACGTTTCACCCCTTGTGTTTATTTTTAAAAATTTAATATTATTAATATATCTCCACCAAATAGGCAGACATATACCACAATAGTGCATTGTCCATAATATCACAACTCCCAAATAGTGTCAACAGCCTAAACGCAAAAAAACCCCAGAAAATGTAAACATTTTCCAGGGATTTTTATATATTTAAGCACTCTGCTTATATTTAACAAAATTACTTAAGTGTAACCTTAGCGCCTTCTGCTTCGATCTTCTTCTGAATTTCTTCAGCTTCTTCCTTAGAAACACCTTCCTTGATTACCTTAGGAGCGCCATCAACTACATCCTTAGCTTCCTTCAAGCCAAGACCTGTGATTTCACGAACAACCTTGATAACCTTAACCTTGTTTGCGCCAGCTTCTGTAAGCTCAACATCAAACTCTGTCTTTTCGTCAGCTGCTGCTGCGCCAGCGCCTGCTGCTGCTACAACAACGCCTGCTGCTGCAGATACGCCGAATTCTTCTTCACATGCTTTAACTAAATCATTTAATTCTAAAACTGATAAACCTTTAATAACTTCAATAATTTCCTGTGTAGTCATTATAATAATCTCCTTTTTATTTTTAATAGTAGTACGGAAGTTTGACCTTCCTGATAAAACCTATAAAGTCTATACCCATAGGATTTGTTTGATTATATGCTGCCTATTAAGCAACTTCGCCATTCTTTTCAGCGATCTGCTTAATAACACGAGCAAAGTTTGTAATAGGTGACTGGATACTTCCAAGAAGTTTTGAAATAAGTTCGTCTCTTGATGGAATATTTGCAATAACCTGAATACCTGCTGCATCGTAATATGTTCCTTCTACAACACCGCACTTTAATTCAAGTGCATCAGCCGTCTTAGCGAAGTTGCTTAAAATTCTTGCTGGAGCTGTTGCATCAGTTGCACTGATTGCGATAGCTGTAGGTCCTTCAAGCTGCTCTGCCATAGCCTCAAACTCTGTTCCGG
>UMGD01023502.1_pt1 | contig 157034 bp, 142 predicted proteins | sample 1965201 | NCBI WGS metagenome assembly UMGD01 (sample SAMEA4836066, study PRJEB28245) | human gut metagenome | biome: gut microbiome; material: fecal sample | place: Denmark | collected 2008 | reverse complement strand
ACACTCCGGCTCGCTGCGGCACATTATCGTCCGCAGGAGCCTGAGAACGTTGTACATGGGCTAGCTGTTGCCGGACGCACGCCCAGCTAAAAAATAACTGGCTATTTCATATTTCCAGATGCAGGGGGTACCTTAATCAGGGAGCTATGCCACTGCCCTGCCACGGTGCACAGTCCCCTTTCCAACTATGGAGCAGATTCTAGCCATACCTTTCACGCGTGCATCCTTAACTATGCATTTTCATTGACAAAGCGTGAGTAGGCGCATAGAATAAAAGGAAAGAATTTGTCGGTCTAGCGGTCATTGCGCCGCACATTCCGCATCTGGAGGTCTTACGGTATGCAACGTAAAAATCATTTGCGCCTGATTCTCGGCATCATCCTCATTGGGTCCCTAGCCGTGCTACTGATTGGTTATTTCGCCCTGCGCAAGCCGGCGGCTGAAAATCCCAGCATGCCTGCCCCCAGCATATCCTCATCCTCGGCAAGCCCTTCTGCTACAGAGCTGCCCACCGGCCTTGCAAAGGCTGATTCAACCAATCAGCCCACAGCGCCCGTCACATCCCCAAAAGGGGCTTCTTCTAACCAGACGGCATCCGCTCCAGCCGAGGAAAATGGAATCACGCCAGTGACTGTAAAAATTGATTCTCAAAAATGGTACCTAACTTTAGTTAGCATCAAATACCGCCTACCAGACAATTATCAGCCGGAGCTCACCTACCCTGTCAAGGGCATTGATCGCCCGCTGGATGCGCGCGTAACACCGCATTATGTCGAAATGTATAACGCTGCAAAGGCAGATGGCTGCACGTTAACGCCCTATTCCGGATGGCGCTCGATCTCCAGGCAAAAATCCAACTATGAAAACAAAGTATCCACCTACATGAAAGAAGGCCACAGCCGCTCAAGAGCAGAGCTGCTTGCAGCGGAATGGATCCTCCCGCCCGGCGCGAGCGAGCACAATATGGGCGTTGCGATGGATATTGTCAACACGAAGGAAAGCTTTGAAAACACAAAAGAATTTAAATGGTTACAAGCGCATGCCGCTGACTATGGCTTCATCCTCCGCTACCCCAAGGATAAGGTATCTATCACAAAAGTGGCCTATGAGCCTTGGCACTGGCGGTATGTCGGCGTAGAGGATGCAAAAAAGATGAAAGCGAGTGGAAAATGCCTCGAAGAATATTTGGGCATCTACAACAGCTAAAATTGAATCTTATGAAAAAAACAGCCGGCAGATTGCCGTTTCTAAAGCAAAAAGTCCATCTTTTATCACGCAGCGTTTGAGAAGCTCTGTTTGGTTACGCCGCGTTATTTCGTAATAAAAACAATCCGGAAGGCATCCCAAGGCGCCTTCCGGATTGTTTTCTCCTACCTCTATGTTTGCAATCAAAGCCAATCGTTCTGCCATTCTTGCATCTGGTCGATGTATTCTGATTTCAGGATTGCGTAATTCAGCCTATCATATTTTCGGCCATTTAAATAGACAGCTTCCCGCTCTCTCCCCTCTAAGATAAAGCCGCATTTCTCAAGGGCCTTTGGCGCCCCCACATTCATGGAAAGCGTGTTTGCACAGATACGCTCCATCCCCAAAAATTCAAACCGGTATTTCAGCATCAGTTTGACCGCTTGCTGCTCAAATCCCTGAGCACGGTCTTTGACGCGTGCAATTCCCATTCCAATAGAGCATTTGCGGTTTACGCGGTCAATCTTTTGCGGAGCAATATCCCCGATGGCACTTCCATTCTTGCCAAAAATGCCAGGCCGCACATTTTGACTGCCCTGAAGCGCCTGTATTTCCTCAAACCAAACCTCTGCCTTCTCATCAGACAACCCCAACTTCAGCTCTTCAGTCGGATTTTGGAAATCATATTCCGTGGCATTCCACAGAGCCTTGCAGCCCTCGCTGGTCAGTGTATCCAGATAGATATCCTTTCCCTAAGTTTTATTACACGCCTCCATAAATCGAATCCGCAAGTGGGAGACACCCTTATTTTTTTTGGCGGTAGGACCACTCCTGCTCAAAACGCAGAGCTCCCTCCACACTCCGGCGCCCGCGCTCATCTAACATGCGATACTGACGGATCAACTCGATTTCCTGCGGTGTATAAAGCCCCGGCGGAGAGGAGATATCCGTGCGGCCCAGCAGATAATCTGTGCTGACGCCATAATACTCCGCTAAAGCGCAAAGCGTTTCATTGCTCATTTGCCTCTTTGCACTCTCATACAACGTATAAGTTGATCGGGAAATGTTTAAATAGTCCGCGATTTCCTTCTGCGTTTTCCCTGCGCGGATTCTCAGCTCACGAACTTTGCGGTCAGGCAAGCCATCACCCCTGAAGCCAAGATAGATTCTGTTCACCCACAGCATATCATCTGCCCAGAAAGAAAACAAATCCAGTTTCAAAAAGCATCAAATATGCATTTTATATTTCTAAATCGTTTAATTATGTGTCAATTTGCAACAAAAAATCCAACCCTCTTAAATAAAGAGAGTTGGAAATTATTTTATATTTATGGGATTATTAGGAATTCATGTTTTGCTTGAGCCTAAGAAACCTTACGCACAATCGCAATTGGCGTTTGCTGAGATGCCTGGCCGAGCGGATTATCTTTAAAAATTTCCTTACACAGCTCAATATCCACCTCTAGAGAGGAAACTCCGAGGATTTCACGGCCGATATCGTTTGCATCCATAACAACAACCGCCTTGCAACCCGTATATTCCCGCAGCATGGCCGCGACCTTATCCGGGTCCTTTGGCGCAAGCTTTGCATAGTGGTTATAGGGCGGGAGCGTATAGTCGCACGGGCCGTCGATCGCGCGGCCGGCATCCCCTACAATTTTATAAAACACCCCGCGCTTGCCAAACGGCTTTGTGACAGCAGAGCAAAAAGCGGCGAGCAAAATCTTGGGAACGCCGATATCACGGATGGCAAGTTCCATCGTCCACGGGCTGCCAAGGCCGATGCCATAGGGTGATTTATAGACGAATTTGCACAGGAAGTTTGCAAGCGGCGACACCTTAATTTCATCAATATCGAAAGCGCGCCCCTGACTAATAGCGATGATCTTCTCACTGATAAAAATCATATCCTCCTGCTCCAGGTAGGGCTTGACATACCGATCCATGATCTCTGTTAGGCTATCGCCCGCCATGACTACATGGGTTTTGACCGGATAGCGCTGATAGGTCCCTCCGCTCGTTTCGATCTCCAAACTTTTCTTTTCGTTGGGCTTGAGTGCACTCATATCCATTGGCTTTGAACCCCTTTGTTTTTTAATATGCTCCTATTTTATTCCACTGTGACGCTTTTTGCAAGGTTTCTCGGCTTATCAATATCACAGCCGCGCGCTTTCGCAGCATAGTAGCCCAGCAGCTGCATAGGCACCACCTCAATGGAGGGCATAAACAGTGGATTGGTCCGGGGCACATAAAAAACATGGTCTGCCGGCCCGATAGCGGCCTCATTTCCCTCCTGTGTCACACAGAGCACCTGCGCACCGCGTGCTTTGACCTCACGGATGTTGCTCACGGTTTTATCAAAAAGCCGTTCGCAGCAGGCAAGGGCAGCAACGAAGGTGCCCGGCTCGATCAGAGAGATCGTGCCATGCTTGAGCTCGCCCGCGGCATACGCCTCCGAATGGATATAGCTGATCTCTTTGAGCTTCAGGGAAGCTTCCAGCGCCACCGCATAATCAAGATTGCGGCCAATGAAATAGGCATGGTCCAGGTAGCAGAGCCGCTGAGCGAATTGCTCAATCGCCGGAGCCTGTTCGAGCACCCGCTGGATTTTTTCCGGCAGTGCGATCAGCTCATTGAGCGCATGGCGAAGCGTTAGCGTATCGATCCTACCGAGCGCATCTGCAATATAGAGGGCCAGCAGGTAAATCAGCGTCAGTTGAGTGCTATAAGCTTTGGTTGTGGCAACGGAAATTTCCGGCCCAGCCCAGGTGTAGAGCACATCGTCGCTCTCTCTTGCGATCGTGCTGCCAACCACATTGACGATCGAAATCACCCGAGCACCGTGCGATTTTGCCTCGCGCAGGGCGGCGAGCGTATCCGCTGTTTCCCCACTCTGGCTGATAATCAGCACAAGAGAGCGCTCATCAACAAGCGGCATCCGGTAGCGAAATTCGGAGGCGATATCCACCTCCACAGGGATCCGGGCCGCCTGTTCAATCACATACTTGCCCACCACGCCCACATGGTAGGCAGAGCCGCATGCGAGAATAAAGATGCGGTTAAAGGCCTGAAGCTCCTCCTGCGTCAGGGCGATGCCGTCCAATATGATTCGTCCATCGTTGCCGATACGGGGCGAAATAGTAGCGCTGATGGCCTGTGGCTGCTCCATGATCTCTTTCATCATAAAATGCTCGTAGCCACCTTTTTCCGCCGCCGCAACGCTCCAAGTGATCGTTTTCAGTTCTTTTTCAACCCGATGGCCCTGTTCATCATAAACGGACACATGATCCCGATGCAGCAGGGCGACCTCGCCATCATCCAATTGATAAATGCGGCGCGTGTACGGCAGTACCGCCGTAATATCCGATGCAATAAAATTCCCGCCGTCACTGAGCGCCACAATCAAGGGGCTCGCACAGCGCACACAGGCAATTTCATCCGGGTGCTCCTCATTGAGGATGCCGAGCGCGTAAGAACCTTCCAATTGCGCAACTGTCAACCGGATCGTTTCCAGAAAATCACCCGTATCGTTTTGCTCCAGCAGATGTGCGATCACCTCTGTATCGGTTTCAGAGGCGAAGATACAGCCTTGCGCCTGCAACTGTGCCTTCAATGCCGCATAATTTTCGATAATCCCATTGTGTACAATCGCAAATTTTCCAGAGCTGCTGCGGTGCGGATGAGAATTCGCATCCGACGGCTCGCCATGCGTCGCCCACCGGGTGTGCCCAATCCCAACAGTGCCAAAAAAGCTGCGCCCACCCTCTATCTTATCAGAGAGAATTTCCAGCCTGCCCTTCGATTTTGCAATTTCGATCTTCCCATCCTCCAGGATGGCGATCCCTGCTGAATCATAGCCACGGTATTCCAGCTTTTTGAGCCCGCCCAACAGAATAGGGGCCGCTTGCTCTCCACCAATAAAACCGATGATGCCACACATGTGCTTCCACTCCTTTTGGATATTTAGAGCTTTCCAACCGGAAAAGTTCCACACCCACTATATACCGCATGTCTCCTGTCTGCAATCTGACTGAGCGCACGTAGGCTCGCACACTCTCCAGTATGCGCTTGTTTACGACTGCTTATAATAATTTTTCAAATACTCGCCGGTTTCCCGGCATTCTCCTGCAATCGCATACAGTTTTAAAATACGATTTTTTAGTTGGAGATATGCATCGCCCTGCAATGTTTTCAACTGCGGACGCAGCTTTAAAATCTGTGCCCGGATCTGAGCGGGTTGTTGGGTATATTCCTCTCCCAATTCATACAATGTCATCAAACGAGCCATCCTTTCTTTGTCAAAGTGGGAATGAAAATAGACTTCCGGCCTTTTCAAGGCTATTTTATTCCCAGTCAAATGTCGAATCCGTTTCTTCTCGAATGCTTACAGGCCTTTTCGGCGTCGATAAGAACAAATGTTCGATTACAGCTCCAAGTATACACGCTTGTCCCAAAAAATGCAAGGGCCCTCCATCCCCATCCTGCAATCAAAGTCCCAATGATGGGACTCAGATCATTTCCGTCTTTCTGCGTGGATGTTGTATTGGTGGAAATACAAAAGGTAGGCAAAAAAACAGAAAATCCGGTTTACTTTTTAAACAGATAATATTATACTAAAAGCGTAACTTTTGGGCAGAGCGGACAATTCCGCTTTGCTTACCGTACAAATCAGAAAGGATGAGGTTTATGGCAACCCTGCCGAAATGGCTTGAAACGGCTCTTTTTTATGAAATCTATCCACAGTCTTTCCGGGATACAAATGGAGACGGGGTCGGCGATCTGCCCGGTATTCTGGAAAAGCTCGATTATATCCAGGGGCTCGGCTTCAATGCCATTTGGATGAACCCGTGCTACCTCTCCCCTTTTGGCGACGCAGGCTACGATGTGCAGGATTATAAACAGATCGCGCCCCGCTATGGCACAATGGCGGATATGGAAAAGCTCATCGCTGAAATGCACCGCCGCGGGATGCACCTTCTACTTGACTTGGTGCCGGGCCATACCTCGGAAGAGCACGAGTGGTTCCTCAAATCCAGCCAGAAGGAGCCAAACGAATACTCTGACCGTTATATCTGGACGACGCCCGACACAAAAATCGTTTTCGGCCTGAATAAAGCCCGCGGTACAAGGGAGGGGTTGTATCACTATAACTTCTATCCCATCCAACCCTCTTTGAATTACGGCTTTGCAAAGGTCACGCAGCCATGGCAGACGCCCGCAGGCGCACCTGCCGTGCAGAAAACGATTGAGGGAGTGAAAGATATCATCCGCTTTTGGTTGCAAAAGGGGGTGGATGGCTTCCGTGTAGATATGGCCTTCTCCCTTGTTAAGGATGACGGCCCCGGCCGCCCGGAGACAATCAAGGTCTGGCAGAAAATCTTCCCGGATATTTACCGCGAATTCCCGGAGGCCGCATTTGTCTCCGAATGGGGTGTGCCGTCTGAATCCATACCGGCGGGCTTCAATATGGATTTTTATTTGCAGATGAACGCGCAAGGCTTTTCCAAGCTTTTCGACTTCGGCGATCCGGAGGATCTCGATGCAACTCCCTTCTTTGATCCACGCGGCAAGGGCGACCCCAAGGTGTTTGCGGAAGAATACACGGATTTTCTCGCCAAAACAAAAGGCAAGGGCTATATCTGCCTAATCACGGGCAACCATGATATTTTCCGCCGCCCAAAGAGCATTCGTGATCTGGATATCAAGCTCGCCTATGCCTTTATTTACACGATGCCGGGTATCCCGTTTTTATACTATGGCGATGAAATTGGCATGCGGCAGATTAACGACCTGTATCCGGTGGAGGGCAGCATGTTCCGCACCGGAGCGCGCACCCCGATGCAATGGGATACCGGCAAAAACGCCGGCTTTTCCACAGCGGAGAAAGATGATCTGTATCTGCCCCTTGACCCGGATGAAAACCGGCCCAACGTCGCCCAAGAGGAACAGGATCCGAACTCCATCCTGAATTTCGTCAAAGAGATCATCGCACTGAGAAAGGAGAATCCCGCGCTGGGCAATACGGCGGATTTCCGTATCTTATTCGCGCAGGAGAATACCTATCCGCTCGTCTATGAGCGAGAAGGCAGCGGGCAAAAGCTGATCGTCGCCGTCAACCCCGCTGCGCGGGCATGTGAAGCTACACTCCCGCATCCTGTGGGGGATATTCTGTATTCCCTGGGTGGAAAAGTGGACGCCTCCGGCTGCACGCTGCAAATGGAGGGAGAAAGCTTCGTCATCTATCAGGTATAACAAAGCGCGCCCCACTCGCAGCCTGCCCGAAGCAGGGCCGCGGGTGGGGCAGCCTATTGGAATCCGGTTTTTTTAAGAGGGGAGAGGTTGTTCATGCAAGCAAAAAAAATTTTTTGTATCCTTGTGGCGGTCTGTATTCTTCTAACCGCCTTTCCCGCAGCAGCGTTCGCCACAGACCGCTGCGCATGTGGGAACGATCCTGTCATCGTCGTTCCCGGTTACACATCGTCATCGCTCTACCTCCATTACGGCACACCGCAGGAAGAGCAAATTTGGAACCTGACGGCGGAGAATACACTCCCCGTCCTACTCAAATATGTGCCACAACTCGCAAAAGGGATTGGAAAGGCCTTTTCAGGCAATTGGAACACGTTGGTGAAAGGATTGAGTAAAGCCTGTGCAGAACGGTTTGAAACGCTGCGCATGAATCCGGACGGCAGTTCCGTTTACCCAGTTTCTGTCTATCCCGACCGCGCGGAGGACGCCCGTATGAGCACCCTAAAAGCCCGCGGGCAGGAGCAGTATATCGCAGAGGCGCAAATCAGCCAGACGATTGCGGACATTGTGGGGGAGGATCATGTTTTCACCTTCACTGTAGATTGGCGGCTCGGGCAGGTAGACGCAGCCAAACGGCTCGACGATTTCATTCAGCAGGTCAAGGCGCTCACCGGTCACCAAAAAGTCAATCTTCACAGCATCAGCCATGGTGGGCAGCTCGTTGGCTTCTATCTCTTTTATTATGGGTATAAGCAAGATGTCAACAATGCCGTTTTGAATGTTCCCGCTCTGTGCGGCTCCTCTATTGTTGCGGACTTGCTCTATAATGAGGGAATATCCTTTGATGAGCACACCCTCATGCAGATGGTGCAGGCCGGCTTTGTGATGGAAAACGATTTTGACTGGCTATTTGACCTCATCCCGCTCGACATGCTGGACGAACCGGCCCGGGCGCTCATTTGGGAGGGGCTTTGGCCGATTCTGCGTTATTGTGGCAGCGTGTGGGATCTGCTCCCAGAAGCGGACTACCGTGTGCTGCGCGACCGCTATCTCGATCCAGTAGAAAACGCCGCGCTGATTGAGAAGCTCGATGAATCTCACTTCCAAGTGATGCCTCAAATGGGCGAGAGCCTGCGCCGCGCGCGCAACGAATATGGCGTCAACGTATCCATCATGGCCAGCACTGGGAACGGCCTAGCCACTGGCAGCCAAAGCAATTCCGATTTCATCATCGATACGCAGTATACCTCCGGCGCCTATTGCGCCGAGGTGGGGGAGCGCTTTCCAAACAACTATCAGCCAAAGGCAACCGTTTGCAGCAACCCTTCCCATAATCACGTCTCCCCCTCCATGGAAGTAGATGCTTCCTGCGCTTTTTTGCCGGAAAACACCTGGTTTATCGAAGGGCAATTTCACGGCATGAGCTACTGGGATGACTATAGCAAATCCCTATACCTCAAGCTTCTACTCACGGATGAGCTGGAAAACGTCCGCTCCAATTCGGCCTATCCACAGTTTGAGCTCTCCCACAATCCGGCGGACGACCTTCACATTCAGTTTAACTACAGCCGCTCCTGCTATCTTACACAAGAAGACACCACACTCATCATCACCAACCTATCAAAGAAATACGGCCTGCGGCTGCGGGAGATTACCTGCTATGGCGCCCAGCTCCACTTCGCCTTTGACCAAACGGAAATTTTGGAGCCAGGTGAAAGCATGGAGATACCAATGGATGGGGCAATATCGAATGCAAAGCGGCTTTATGCGCCCGTTATCATCGATTATTACCATTGCGGTACGGTATGCCTGCCGAAAACACGCACCTTTGGCGTGAGCGTGGTGGGCGGCACGGAGGATGTGCCCGATACGGGCACATCGGAAATCATGTGCCCGGCCGTCTACACCATCTTGCTGCGGCTGATGAGGGCTGTGCTGCGCGCCTTCCTGCCTGGATAACCGCACGCCTCGCAACTGAAATCTGTCCGCATAGTCTCAGATATGTCTGTGCGCCTGTGCCTGAGAGGCACCTCATGGAGGCAAAACGTCTCATTGAAGGAGCGGCTGCAAAAAGCCTCGCATTTTTCAGCCGCCTCTTTGCGCAAAAAGCACCTTTTCTCATCATAGGTTCCCTCAATTTTGAATAGGATGTAAAATTAGGGAGCCTCCAATTGACACTTTCTTATAAATCAAGTATACTGAACTATATTCGAAAAAATAGGAATGTGTGCGTTTCTAGTAGGAGGAGTTAATCAATGAAGTCCATCAAGGAGACGGTGTCCTCGTTTGCCATCCGGCAAGCACTTAATTATGCCCGGAAGGACCCGGACAAAAACCTGATGAATCTCCTGAACCTGTTCGAGAAGGCCGACATCAAAAAGGTAAACCGCGTTACATATGAAAACCTGCATAAGGTGCTCGATGATCCCAACAACAACTGGACGCGCTTTATCAAACGGATCCTGTTTGACGTGGATTCCGGCGTGCTCGACAAATTCGTCCCTGTTTTCATGAACATTGCGCTCAACAGCTACTCGCTGCGCACGCAGGCGATTGAAAAATACCACTGCAATATCCCATGGGCAATCCTGATCGATCCCACAGCCGCCTGCAACCTGCACTGCAAGGGCTGCTGGGCCGCGGAATATGGAAAAGAATCCACACTCGGCTTTGAAACTCTTTCCCGTGTTGTCAAGGAGGGCAAGGCGGTAGGCACCTTTATGTATATTTTCTCCGGCGGCGAGCCTCTGGTATGCAAAAAGGATATCATCCGCCTGTGTGAGGAGAATCCGGACTGTGCGTTTTTTGCCTTCACGAACGGCACGCTGGTTGACGATGCTTTTGTGCAGGAAATTAAGCGTGTGGGTAACTTTGCGCTGGCCTTCAGCATTGAGGGCTATGAGGATGCGACCGATATGCGTCGTGGCGACGGTACCTATCAAAAAGTACTCGCTGCAATGGAAAAAATGAAGGCGGCCGGCCTTCCGTTTGGTTACTCCGCGTGCTACCATTCCAAGAATGTGGAAGAGGTCTGCTCGAAGGAATACATCGACTTCCTGGTCAATAAAGGGGCGCTTTTTGCTTGGTACTTCACCTATATGCCCGTCGGCAAGGACGCTGTGCCGGAGCTGATTGCCAACGCCGACCAGCGCAAAAAAGCCTATGAGCTAATCCGTCAGGCACGCAAAGAGCAGCCGCTCTTCGCGCTTGATTTCTGGAACGACGGAGAATATGTGCAGGGCTGTATCGCGGGTGGCCGCCACTATCTGCACATCAATGCAAACGGTGATGTGGAGCCTTGTGCGTTTGTTCACTATTCCAATGTTAACATCAAGGATTGCTCCCTGATTGAGGCTTTGCAATCCCCCCTGTTTATGGAATATTACAAGGGCCAGCCGTGGAATGAAAACCACCTCCGCCCCTGCCCTGTGCTTGACAACCCGGAAAAGATCAAGCAGGCCGTTGAGCGCTCCGGCGCGCACTCCACCGAAATGCTCGCACCGGAGAGTGTGGATGACCTGATCGCCAAAACAAAGCCCTTTGCAGAAAAGTGGGCGCCTGTTGCGGATATGATTTGGAACGATACGGATACGGAGAAGCACAACAATCCGACTGTGATGTATCAGGCGAAAAAATAGAAACCATCGCACAGAAGAAATCATCATAAAAACCTTCGGCTGGTTAGCCGAAGGTTTTTTTCTTTTCCTGTTTTCATATTGAGTACAAAAACAGCATGATTAAGTTCCACGCATCTATCTCTCACCGTGCTTCTTTAAAAAGCGGTGATAAAGCGGCATATCCTCTTCCGGCTCCGTCAAGGCCTCCAGCTCTCCGGAGCGAATCATCTCCTCAATCCGTAGCGCAATCCAAGCATCCCCGATGCCAAGCTTATATTTTTCAATCATCCGCCCAATCAGCCGCTCCTCCTGGAAGGCACCGGCTTGAGCCGAAATCTCGCGCCGGATAAACGCATCATAAAGCGTTTCCGGCACACTGGTTAACCTTCCATTCAGCATGGCGCGCAGGGGTGCATTCTCTTCCTGGAGAATTCGCCAGTCGTCTGCACAGCTTTGGCAGAGTGCGGGGGGGGGCACAAGCTTTTGCAAAGCCGGATAACGATACCATTCGCCAGGGCCTATCTCCCCCCAACTGAGCATCCTCCTAGTGTTCCCTTTCCCATCGCTTTCCCATTCCGGGAGTTGAACGGCGTATACAGGCCCTTGGTAGTCCCCCCACTGGGTCAGCCGCGCCATCATCCAATAAAACCCGCAAAGCTCATCCGGTTGATTGCTGTACCAAATGCGGATCGCTTCGCCTGCCGCCGCCCGCTTTTGAACCTCACTCCAATCACTGTTGGCCCGCAGCAGCAGCTCCTGAGCCGCTATTTGGCCTGTGCCCCTGGGGAAAACGCCATATAGCTGCTCTAATGCCTGCCGCCGCCGCATCCCGGGCGCATCTTCTGAAATATCCCCTATGCTCAGCATCAGCCCGAAGCCGTAGACGTCCGCCGTGTTGCCGCCCATTGGGGCGCCGCTTTCCCACGCAAGCCGCTCAGCTTCCTCCGCTTCCCGCTGTGCGGCCCGCTTTTCTCTTTTAGATGGTTTTCTACCGTCTGATCGGCTGATGATAACACCGATGCAACCGCCCGGATAGACCCCCTGTCCATAATGCTGTGCCATTTTCAGGCTACCGCATGCACTATCGCTAAAAACAATCTCTAGCACGATGGCGCATCTCCCTTTTTAAGCAAATGAAAAAAGCGCCCCGAGCTGCCTCGGAGCGCTTTTTTGCCGCATAAATTATTGCAAAAAGTCAGAAACTTCTCTGATTTATGCCTGCTCTTCCTTCTGCTTTGCGAAGCACTCGCTGCAATACACCGGGCGATCCTCGCGCGGGCGGAACGGAACCTTTGCTTCGCCGCCGCAAGATGCACAGGTAGCAATGAACATTTCACGCTCGGGCCTGGCTGCATTCTTACGGGCGTCGCGGCAAGCTTTGCAGCGCTGGGGCTCGTTTACAAAGCCCTTCGCTTCATAAAACTCCTGCTCGCCGGCAGTGAAAACGAATTCCTCGCCACACTCTTTGCAGATGAGAGTCTTGTCTTCGTACATGTTTTTTACCTCGCTTGAAAAAAGTATTTTGCCCTCGGGCGGAATCGCACCGCCGCCGTTGGATGAAACAACGCGCTATTACTAAGATACCGGGCGTATGAAGTTATGAAACGGGTGCGCAGCACCCTTGTCCCCATCGATCAGCCTTCTGCCATAAACCTCAGCTTGCGCCTTACCCTCTGCAATGCGTTGTCCACCGACTTAGCGGTAGATCCCAGCCGCGCTGCGATATCCTCATAGCTGCGGCCGCCGAGATATAACTGAATGACGCTGCGCTCATAATGAGACAGCCTGCTGGCCATGATGGCGTCAAACCGGACGGCCTCATCACGCGCGATCACAAGATCCTCGGGATTGGGCTGAGTCTGCGGCAATGCAATACTGTCGTCATTGAGCGAAATGTAAGAATTGAGCGGGATATTCTTTAGCCTAGCCCCTGCGCGCACAGCAGACCGAATACGATTTGCAATGCACACGCCAGCATAGGAGCGAAACGGAACGCCGCTTTTCTCATCATAGCCGTGAACCGCGGCCAGAAAGCCCAACATGCCTTCTTGTGCCAAATCTTCCGGCTCCATTGCGCCGCCACCATATTTTGCAGCAAGCGTTTTTACAAGCGGCACCATCCGCGCGGTCAAAAGAGCCATTGCGCCACTATCCCCGCTGCACGCCCGGACGGCCAACATTTCGTCCGCCATCTGCTCGAGCTTTGCGTTAAATGCGGGATCTGGCATAGAACAGCCCACCTCACAAGGGTTCAATGGATACCCTCTTATGATACGCGGAAAATGCGGTTTTGTCAATCAAAAATTTTGTATATTTTTGCTATCTTCCCGCTAAAAAGGGTGAAGGATTTTTCAAGCACGACAGGATGTGTCTTTTTTTGGACTTCTCTACCACCTATTGTGTCTTTAGCCTCAACTGATACGGCCTTCATTACGCACGGCAATGAAAAAGACTGATTTTTGCTATAGAAAGGAGGCTCACGTCAGCATGCCCCGCCCATATTTTTGTTCGATATTTCCCATCAAGCCCTCCAGCCTTTCTGTGCACTGCCGCACACCGCCAGCGGCACGTGCCGTAGCGCCGGCCTACTCAAGAGCTCTACCAAAGCATAAAAATGATTCAGGTCACAATGGAGAATCACACGCTCCTCCAAATACCGCACCTCTTGGATAACATTTGTTTCACTTGTAGGATACCATCCTTTTTCTCGTTGTAAAGCTCTTTTTGGGTTGTTTCAAAAGCAAGAATCCAAAAAGGAGAGGCGCCTTTTCGCAAAAGCAAACGATAAAAAGGCGTGATTTCAGGCGGATTGACGGCCCTGTCAGCATATATCCGCCAACAATTTCAGCCCGAAATTTACCTCCATGAGGCAAAAATGGCTTTTTAAAAAGGGACGCTGCAAAATGCAAAGCATTTTGCAGCAGCCCCTTTCACTACCTGATAAGCATTCTCGGCGGAGCATTTATTTTTTCTTCGACACCTTTGGGATGATGATGCAAAGTACAATCAGCACAACAGCTGCAATCAGCGCTACAATTACCGGCCAGTAGGAGCGCTGCCCCGTGGCCGCCACGGCAGCCGCCTCCGGCGACACAGCAAACACCTGCAACACAGCCGCAAATACGCCGCCTGCCATCAGGACGGCCAAAACAATCGCAACAACCCGCACGAATTTATTTGACATAACGCAAGCATCCTTTCTGAATCTTCAGAACCGGGCCCATCATCAGCCCTCAATATTCATATATCGCTTCATATCCGCTGCAAGGGCGTCTGTTAGCCGTTGTGCTTTTTCCCGTGTTTTCTCCCGCGCGGTAATATACACCTTAATTTTGGGCTCCGTGCCGCTCGGGCGCACAATCACGCCGCTACCACCCGGCAATTTATAAGATAACACATTCGATTCTGGCAGGGTAATCTCCCGCTGCACGCCGCTTATCATATCCGTTACCACGCGCGCTTGGTAATCATAGAGCAGGGCAACCGGCATCCCGCCGATCTCCTTGGGCGGCTGCGCCCGAAGGGCGCGCATCATGCCTTCCATTTTCTCCATGCCTTCCGCGCCTTCAAATCCAAAATTGAGCAGGCTGCTCAAATACATACCGTGTGCCTCATATAACGCATCCATCACTTGCAGGAGCGTTTTCCCCTGCTGCTTATAGTAGGAGGCCATCTCGCAAATCAGCAGGGAGGCCACCACCGCATCCTTATCGCGCGCATGCGTACCGGAGAGGTAGCCATAGCTCTCCTCCATGCCGATGATGAATCGATCCGCCTCGCCCTTCTTTTCCAGCTTGGTGACTAGCTCGCCAATATATTTAAAGCCCGTGAGCAGATCGACCGTTTGTGCGCCGTATTGATCGGCAATGGCTGCTACCAGCTGAGTGGTCACAATCGTTTTGACGACGACTGGTTTTTTCGGCAGCATCCCCTTTGCCTTACGCTGAGAGAGCAAATAATCCGCTAGCAGAGCGCCCACTTCATTACCGGACATCAGCCGATATTCCTCGCCGTCGCGCACAGCGATCCCAACGCGGTCGCAATCCGGATCGGTGGCGAGCAGCAGATCCGCTGGATGCGCTTTTGCCATCTCCAGTGCGCACTCAAACGCCTGCCGGATCTCCGGGTTCGGAAACGGGCAGGTGGGGAAATTGCCGTCAGGATGCTCCTGCTGTGGCACAACCTTCACATCGGCAATGCCCGCACGGTGCAGCACTTCGCGCACCGGCTTGTTGCCTGTGCCGTTGAGCGGGGTATAGATCACTTTCAGGCCCGCGTTTGCACAAACTTCCGGATTGACACGCTGGGAAAGCACCCGCGTATAAAATTCCTCGATCAGGCTATCTTCGATGAAACGGATTCTGCCATCCCTGCATGCTTCGTCAAAATCCATCCGCTTAACGCCCTCGAAGAGATCAACCTTTTGGATGCAGCGGTAAGTTTCCTCTGCCGCCTCGTCCGTCATCTGGTAACCCTCCGGGTCATAGCACTTATAGCCGTTGTATTTTGCAGGATTGTGGCTTGCTGTAATAATAATGCCGGATTGGCAGCGCAGCCTGCGCACTGCAAAAGAGAGCATTGGCGTAGGCACGAGCTCCCGGAAAAAATGCACTACAATGCCATTCGCCGCGAGTACACCGGCAGCCTCACGCGCAAAGAGGTCAGATTTAATCCTTGAATCATATGCGATTGCAACCTGCGGCACAGCATACCGGGCATTTAAAAAATCCGCCAGCCCTTGCGTCGCCTGGTTAACCGTGTAGAGGTTCATACGGTTTGTGCCGGCGCCGATCACGCCGCGCAGCCCTGCCGTACCAAAGGCAAGATTGCGATAAAACCGATCCAGCACCTCGTCCTCCTGCCCTGCAACCGCGTCCAGCTCCGCCTTCAAATCAGGATCCAGCACTGCCTTTTCCCTCCAGAGCGTATAGAGAGCATTGATGTCATTCATGCCAATGTCCATCCTTTCCTAAACAATCCGGCGCCTTTTCGCCTGTCCTATGCAGAGCGGCAAAGCCACATCTAAAGAACGTCAAAAAGCAGCCCGCTTTTCTATCCAATATTTTTTGCTTTGATAAGCCATAGGGCTCCGGCGTCAGGAAACGCCCAAGCAGCATGGCCCCCAACCAAAAGGAGCTCTCCACTGCTTTGCCTACCGGCTTATAGATGGTTTTATTTTACCCCTTATGCGGTTTTCTGTCAACGCGAAGCGGCTTGATAGCGGGATTGTTTTTCTTCCATAATTCATGTATAATGATGTATAAATGTATTTTAATACTTATTTTTACATTATTCTTTCCAAAATTGGGGGAAGCCCATATGTTTACATCCGTATACAGCCTTGGCCTTTTCGGCATGGAAACCTTTTTGGTAGAAACCGAATGCGACCTTTCCGGCGGACTGCCGCGCTTCGATATTGTGGGCCTGCCGGATACGGCGGTCAGCGAATCACGCGAGCGAGTTCGCTCTTCCATCAAAAATTGCGGGATGGATTTTCCGGTATCCCGGATTACGGTCAATCTCGCGCCCGCAGATATTCGCAAGGAAGGGCCGCTTTATGATCTGCCAATCCTCATCGCCCTGCTCAGCGCGAGCAGGCAGATCACCACAGAGCTTTCTGATTCCGCATTTTTAGGCGAGCTTTCGCTGGGCGGTGGCGTCCGCCGGGTGACAGGCGTGCTGCCCATGCTTTTGGAGGCAAAACAGAGAGGCCTGCGGCGCGTGTTCATCCCCGAGGGCAATGCGGCGGAGGGCGCTGCGGTCAGCGGCATTTGCGTCTATCCTGTATCGCATGTTTCCCAGTTAATCTCCCATCTGCGCAATCAGGAGCAGATCACTCCCGTCACGCCACTCCAATTTCAGGCCTATGATGCTCCTCCCGGGCTGCCGGATTTTGCCGATGTCAAAGGGCAGCCCGGTGCGAAGCGGGCGCTGGAGGTTGCAGCAGCCGGCGGGCATAATGTGCTGATGATCGGTCCGCCCGGCTCCGGCAAAAGCATGCTCGCCAAAAGAATTTCTTCCATCCTGCCCGATATGAACGAAATGGAATCGCTGGAAACCACCAAGCTTTATTCTGTAGCGGGAGCCCTCCCGGCGGGCATCTCCCTGATCCGGGCGCGTCCTTTCCGCTCGCCGCACCACACGGTTTCTTCCGCAGGCCTCTCGGGCGGGGGCGCCGTGCCGCACCCAGGGGAAATATCGCTCGCGCACAACGGTGTGCTCTTTCTTGATGAGCTGCCGGAATTCACCCGTGCGGCAATGGAGGCATTACGCCAGCCGGTCGAGGATGGAACGGTCACGATTTCCCGTGTGGCTGGCTCGTTTTCCTACCCCTGCCGCGTGATGCTCGTGTGTGCGATGAATCCCTGCCCCTGTGGCTATTTCAGCCATCCAACCCGGCGCTGCACCTGCCCGCCTGGGGCCCCGGCGCGTTATCTTTCGCGGGTATCCGGCCCGTTGCTTGATCGCCTGGATCTCCATATTGAAGTGCCGCCCGTCGATTTTCAGCAGCTTTCCGACACGGTAAAGGCCGAGCCTTCCGCCGCCATCCGGGCGCGCGTTGCAAAAACACGGGCTGTGCAGGAAAGGCGGCTGGAGGGAACGGGCATTTCCTGCAACGCCCATATGTCCTCCGCACAGACGCGGCAGTTTTGCCGCCTCACGGACGACGCCAGCTTCCTACTGAAAAAAGCGTTTGAACAACTCGGCCTTTCGGCGCGCGCCTATGACAAGGTTCTGCGCGTGGCACGCACAATTGCAGATATGGAAGAAAAAGAGGAAATCGAGCAGGAACACATCGCGGAAGCAGTGCAATACAGAAGCCTGGACCGAAAATTCTGGTCGGGTTAACCCGTCAGTCAGCCTTCTTGCCGCCGGTAGCACACAAAGTCAAAGCCAATTTCCGTTGTCAGCCCTGTCAGGGCCTTCAACTTTTCCCGGTCTTCCACGGATGTTTTCCAGTGATACGGCGTCATGGTGAATAAATCGCGCACTGCGTTCCCGTTTTTCAATGTAATCTCTCCGCGCACCGGAACACGCTTGAGAAAGGTAAATCCGGCGTACGCCGTATCTTTTGTTTCATTCTCATAGGGCTGCGCGTACACCGCCTCTTTCAGCTGGAAAAGATGGCGGGGAGCGGCCACCGCTAAAATCAAAACGCCGCCTGGCTTTGTGACACGCGCAAATTCCCCCGGAACAATCGGTGCAAAAACACTGGTGAGGCAATCGACCGACCGATCGGCAACCGGCATGTGATAAGCGCTCCCGACCGCAAGCTCCAAGCTGGGATAGCGCTTTGCCGCCATGCGCACGGCGACTTTGGAGATATCGAAGCCCGCAGCCCACGCGTCAACACCGCGTTCATGCAGGGCACACAGCAGCCTGCCCGTGTAATAGCCCTCGCTGCAGCCCGCATCCAAAATCACCGGCTTTTCCGCCTGATCCGTCAACTCCAAAACAAGCGCATTCAAGCAATCGCTGAACGGCTCATAATGGCCCGCATCAAGAATCCGGCGGCGTGCCGCCAGCATCTCCTTTCCATCGCCGGGAAGCTTTGCATGCATCCGGTTGGCGGGCAGCAGATGCACATACCCCTCTTTTGCAAGATCGAAGCTGTGCCCATGCGGGCATAGATAACGTTTTTCCTCCTTTTTAAGCGGGCACATGCATACCGGGCAGGCAAACAATTGCATAAAGGCCTCCTCCTCTATCAAACTTTGGAGAGAAAAGGATAAACCCCGCCCGCCTTTCCGGAAAAAACGGATCAGCGCGCGGGGCTGTGTGAATCACATCATTTATCCTTTTCCTTATTAATATTATCCTTCAGCTTGTCAAAAAAGCTCTTATGGCTCTCGGAACGGTCTTCCTGCGGGTCTGCCCCGCCGACTGGCCGTCCTCCGGAAGCCGCCTCGAATTCTTGCAGCAGCTCTCTCTGTCGCGCGTTGAGCTCCGTCGGCACCTGCACGAGGATGCGCACAAGCTGATCGCCCCGGCCGCGGCCATTGAGATTTTGGATACCTTTTCCGCGCAGCTTGAAAACAGTACCCGGCTGCGTGCCCTTAGGCATCTCATATTTGACCTTGCCGTCCAAGGTAGGCACCTGTAGCTCCGCACCGAGCGCAGCTTGCGCAAATGATACGTTGACATCGCACCATACGTCGTATCCATCACGCTCAAAAAACGGATGGGGCCGGACATTGACTGCCACACGCAAATCGCCCGACGGGCCGCCATTGAGGCCGGCGTTGCCCTGGCCGCGGATATTGACGATCTGCCGGTCGTCGATGCCCGCAGGGATGCTTACTTCCACTTTATGCGCCTTCCGAATATGGCCGCTGCCGCGGCATTTGGAGCAAGGCTTTTGAATGACGGTTCCTTTGCCATTGCAGCGCGGGCAAACCTTGGAGGTGGAGATCACGCCGAACGGCGTGCGCTGCTGGGAGCTGACCTGGCCGCGGCCATTACATTCCGGGCAGGTCTGGGGGGCGGAGCCTTTCGCGGCGCCGGAGCCTGAGCATGCATCGCAGGCCTCCACACGCATTGTTTCAATCGTGCGTTTGCAGCCCTTTGCGGCCTCCTCAAAGGAGATGGTGATGCTCGTCGAATTATCGCTGCCGCGCTGCGGCGCGTTTGGATTCGACCGGCCTGTGCCAAAGCCTCCAAAGCCGGAGCCTCCGAAGAAGCTGCTGAAAATATCGCCAAAGTCAAAATCAAATCCCCCTGCCCCACCAGGGCCGCCCGCGCCATAATTCGGATCTACGCCTGCATGGCCGAACTGGTCATAACGCGCCTTTTTCTCGCTGTCGGAAAGCACCTCATAGGCTTCATTTGCCTCTTTAAATTTTGCTTCGGCCGCTTTATCGCCCGGATTCAAATCCGGATGGTATTTTTTTGCCAATTGGCGGTATGCTTTTTTGATTTCATCCTCCGACGCACTCTTGCTGACGCCAAGGACTTCATAATAATCTCGCTTTTCCGGCAAGGTAAACGCTCCTTTCAGGGGCTCGGGCTTTTGATTGCTTTGTTATTTATGTGCCCTGCCTACAATACGGGGCCTAGCCCCATCGTTTCACGTTTTCGGCGGAAACGCCGTCTCCCACCGAAAAAAATCATGTAGCTCCAATTTGCGTTATATCCGCCCGCAACCTCAGGCAGAATTCCGCCTGAGGTTGCAAAAGATGGATACGTCCGCTTTCCCTTTCTTATTTCTGGCTGTCGTCGTCCGAAACATCCGTGTAGTTTGCCTCATAGTAGCCGTTTGCATCCGGCCCGGCTTGCTGACCATCCGCCGCTCCAGGGCCCTGCGCGCCGGCCTCCGGCTGCGCCGCCTTATAGAGCTGTTCTGAAATCTCGTAGAATTTTTTGGTCAACTCCTCCTGGCGGGATTTAATCACATTGAGATCCTGCCCCTTGAGCGCTTCCTTAAGGGCATCAACCTTCTCCTGTAGCTCTTTTTTATCGGCCTCCGGGAACTTCTCGCCCTCTTCACTGATGACCTTTTCGCACTGATAAACGAGCTGGTCCGCGTTGTTACGGGTGTCAATTTCCTCACGGCGCTGCTTATCCTCTTCCGCATACCGCTCGGCCTCCTTGACAGCCTTCTCGATATCATCCTTGGACATATTGGTGGAGGAGGTGATGGAGATGGACTGCTCTTTGCCGGTGCCGAGATCCTTCGCGGAAACATGCACGATACCGTTTGCATCGATATCGAAGGTTACTTCAATCTGCGGCACACCGCGGCGGGCCGGAAGGATACCGTCGAGATGGAACACGCCGAGGGTCTTATTATCCCTTGCCATCTCACGCTCTCCCTGTAGCACATGCACCTCAACAGAGGGCTGGTTATCAGCAGCAGTGGAGAAAATTTGGCTCTTTTTGATCGGGATGGTGGAGTTGCGCTCAATGATCTTCGTATTGACGCCGCCCATCGTTTCAATGCCGAGGGACAACGGCGTGACGTCAAGCAGCAGCAGGCCCTTCACCTCACCGCCAAGCACGCCCGCCTGGAGCGCCGCGCCGATGGCAACGCACTCATCGGGGTTGATGCCCTTAAAGGGCTCTTTGCCCATAAACTTCTGGATGGCTTCCTGCACCGCAGGGATGCGGGAGGATCCGCCCACCATCAGAACCTTGTCGATTTCGCTGGTTTTCAGGCCTGAGTCGGACATTGCCTGGCGCACAGGGCCCATCGTGCTTTCCACCAAATCCGCGGTCAGTTCGTTAAACTTGGCGCGGGTCAGGGTTGCTTCCAAATGCTTCGGGCCGGTTGCATCCGCTGTGATAAAGGGCAAGCTGATGTTGGAGGTGGTCACGCCGGAAAGCTCAATCTTCGCTTTTTCCGCCGCTTCCTTCAAGCGCTGCATCGCCATCTTATCGCCACGCAGGTCTACGCCCTGCTCCTTTTTAAAATTGTCTGCCAGCCAATCGATCACGCGCTGGTCAAAATCATCGCCGCCCAGGTGATTGTTGCCGGCCGTGGCGAGCACTTCCTGCACGCCGTCGCCCATCTCGATGATGGATACGTCAAACGTGCCGCCGCCCAGGTCATAAACCATCACTTTCTGATCGGTTTCCTTATCAATGCCGTAGGCAAGCGCCGCGGCCGTCGGCTCATTGATGATGCGCTTCACTTCAAGGCCTGCGATCCTGCCCGCATCCTTAGTGGCCTGGCGCTGGGAATCGGTGAAATAGGCGGGCACCGTAATGACGGCCTCCGTCACCTTGTCGCCGAGATAGGATTCCGCATCTGTTTTCAGCTTTTGAAGGATCATGGCGGAAATCTCCTGCGGCGTATACTGCTTATCATCTATTTTCACATGGTAATCCGAGCCCATCTGCCGCTTGATCGAAGCAATCGTGCGATCCGGGTTCGTGATCGCCTGACGCTTTGCTACCTGGCCAACCATGCGCTCGCCAGTTTTGGAGAACGCAACAACGCTTGGCGTGGTGCGCGCGCCCTCTGCGTTCGCAATGACGACCGGCTCGCCGCCTTCAATTACAGCTACACAAGAGTTTGTTGTGCCTAAATCAATTCCAATTACTTTTGCCATTGTTAACAGCCTCCCAAAATGTATCGGTTGAATTTTGTAAATTTATAAGATCATGCGGCGTTGCCGCTGATTGCCTTTTCTTTGCCCTTTGGCTAATTTGCAACCTTGACCATCGCGTGCCGAAGCACGCGGTCACCGAGCTGATAGCCCTTACTGAAAACATCCGTCACAATATTTTCATCCAGTGTCTCATCCTCCACATGCATCACGGCGTTATGAATATTGGGGTCAAACGGATCGCCCTCCTTGCCAAACGCTTCCACGCCGAGCTTTTTCATAATTTCCATCAGCTGCTGGAAGGTCATGTCAATTCCCTTCTGGAAATCCTCATAGCCCGCCTCCTTATTCTGTGAGGCACGCTCAAAGTTATCGATTACGGGCAGGATTTCGGTGAGGACGGCAGCCTTTGAATCATTAAACGCCGCCTCCCGTTCGCGCTGAGAGCGCTTACGGAAATTGTCGTATTCTGCGGCAAGCCGCAGATATTGATCCTTCTGGGCGTCCAGCTCCTTTTGCATCGCATCCAGCTTTTCCGCCTGCTGATCCTTTTTTTCTTTTTTCTCCTTGCGCTTGGAGGGTTCTTTCTGTGGAGCAGAGGCTGTAGTTTCCTCCGGCTGCTGTTGCGTGCTTTCCTTCTCGGGCTCTGCGTTCGGTGTCGTATTCATCCGTCCATCCGTCCTTTCCTGCTTTTGTCGTCATGTTGCGGGCCGCGCTATTGCGCTCCCGGTCCGGTATCCGACCCATCCTCGCCCAACGCTTCGCCGAGCAGACGGCCGACCAGCTTGGTCAGATATTCTACATTCGGGATCAGCTTCGCATAATCGATACGCGTTGGGCCGATGATCCCCAATGCGCCTCCGCGCCCGCCAGAAATCGTGTAGCGCGCAATAATCAAGCTGGAATTTTTCAACTCCTCAAACGGCGTTTCACGCCCAATAATTACCCGCAACGGGCCCGATGAGGTGGCAAGCAGCTGGCTCATCGGCTCGCCCCTGCCCAAAAATTCGAGCAATTCAAAGGCGTTTTCCTCAAATTCGCGGTGGTGGAGAAGGTTGTTCTGCCCTTCCAGAAGAATCTCCTCTTTCGCCGCATCCCATGCCAGCTCTGACAGGGCAATCAGAATCTGCTGCATCAGGCGGGCATTATCCCCCAATAGGGGCGTCAGCCGTTTAATCAGCACGAGGTTGATCTCCGCCACCGGGCGGCCAAGGAAGGTGTGCTCCGTAACCGCATAAAAGGTTTCAATTAGCTCTGGGGTGACTGGCTCCGGCAGGCGGCAGCCCCGGCTGCGCACCACACCGTTGGATGTGACCAACACAAGCATAATCGTGCGCCCACCCATTGGAAGCAAATCCACCTTGCGGATCATGGCCGACTCATCCGCCGGCGTAGTGGATACCGCCGCGCAGTTTGTAATTTCGGCAAGCAGCTCGCCCGCCTGCTCCAAAATCTGCTCTGGATCGCCGGAATGGACAACCATGCTCTCCTCCAGCGCATGGCGCTGCTTCACGCCAAGCGCCCGGCAGCTCATCAAATGATCCACATAATACCGATACCCCAGGTGCGAAGGCACGCGCCCCGCCGAGGTATGCGGCTGCTCAATCAGCCCCAGCTCCGCGAGCGCTGCCATCTCATTGCGGATGGTCGCCGAGGAGATCGACAATTCAAACAAATTGCACAGGGCTTTTGATCCGACCGGCTCACCGGAAGCAATGAACTGCTCGACAATCGCCGCTAAGATGCGCTGCCTGCGTTCACTCAATTCCATGCCGGTCACCTCCTGATTCTCCTGAACGGTAAAATTCACAACCGGATTTTCCGGATTGTTAGCACTCAAACATTATGAGTGCTAACTACCATATACTATACATCGCCCCCTCCGCCTTGTCAACATTCCAATTATGAACACTTTGTAAAACCTTTACGGGGCAGCGTTCACAATCGAGCAGTAAGCGCGCAGCGCCAATGATAAAAAAACAGGGGAGGTCAACCGCGCTCCACGATTGTAGAAAATCACCGGAACGGATTGTAAAAACCAGCAAAACATATTATAATATTCCCACATTGTTCCTGCTTATGACCCGCCTTTTCGGCCGGTAGAGCGGCATTGTTCTTTCCCTCCCGTGCCAGCCGATGGGGCGAGTGATTTTGCGCGCGAGGCCTATACACACGCCGATATGCCTATGGGAAAATCGAAAAAAAGCACCTGCTGCTGCGTAGTAACCGTTAACCAGTCCCCTATAACCCTCGATTCCTACGCGCTCGGCCATTTCAGCAACTTTATCCGGCCCGGCGCATAGCGGGCGGCTTTTCAGCCTCCCAATTGTTTGCCGTTTTAGAAGGGTGTGCGGCATACGCCGTCTCCTCTTTCTGGAATATAGAGAAGGCTTGTGCCCGAAACAGGGCGCGACGCACAGAAAGGACATGGATCATACAATGAACGAACTGGAAATCAAGGATCAAATTTGCGACGTCTGCCACAAGATGTGGCAGCTCGGCTGGGTGGCCGCCAACGACGGCAACGTCTCCGTAAAGCTTGGGGACGGCACCTATTTCGCCACGCCCACCGGCATCAGCAAAAGCTTCATCACGCCGGAGAAGATCGTTCGCATCGACGACAAGGGCGAAGTTCTCGAAGGGAAGGAGGGCTATCGCCCTTCTTCTGAGATTAAAATGCACCTGCGCTGCTATCAGGAGCGCGCGGATGTAGGCGCTGTGGTGCATGCCCATCCCCCCACGGCAACCGGCTTCGCCGTAGCCCATCTCGATATGGACCGTTATAATATGATTGAAACTGTGCTAACGCTCGGCAGTGTTCCCGTCACGCCCTACGGCACGCCATCCACCTACGAAGTTCCTGAGGCAATCGCGCCCTATTTGCAGGAGCACGACGCGCTGCTGCTGATGAATCACGGAGCGCTCACAGTCGGCTGCGATCTCATCACCGCCTACTACCGCATGGAAACGCTTGAGCTCAACGCAAAAATCAGCCTGGTCGCACACCTGCTCGGCGGCGAGCGGGAGATTTCCCATGAGAATATCGACCGGCTCTGCTCTATGCGAGAAGGCTATGGCATCACGGGCAAACACCCGGGCTTTAAGCATTACCGCGAAGAGAAATGACGACAAGCGCTAGCCTTCCAACAACAGGCGTTAGAAAGAATGACTGCATCAATGAGTCAACGAGAAAGGAACGATCGCTATGCTGAAAGGAATCCCCAGCATCCTCTCGCCGGAGCTTTTAAAAATTCTGATGGAGATGGGCCACGGCGATGAAATCGTCATCGGCGATGGCAATTTCCCCGCAGCAAGCAATGCGCAACGCCTCGTCCGCTGTGATGGGCACGCGGTGCCCGAGCTGCTCGACGCTATGCTCCAGCTCATGCCGCTGGATACCTATGTTGACGCGCCTGTCGCGCTCATGGAAACCACACAGGGCGATCCCCGCCCGGTCATTTGGGATGAATACCGGGAGATTGTTATGAAACATCAAAAAAATGTAAAACCCGAACTTGTCGAGCGCTTCGCCTTCTATGAGCGGGCCAAAAAGGCCTATGCAATCATCGCCACCGGCGAAACGGCCCTATATGCCAATATCATCCTCAAAAAAGGCGTTGTAACCGAATAACAGGAGGGGTTTACGTTGGAGCATCCATCACGCGCGCTTGCCTTTGATTTCGGCGCATCGAGTGGGCGCGCCATTCTCGGCACGTTCGATGGGGAAACCATCCGCATAGAGGAAGTGCACCGTTTCTCAAACGACCCGGTGGCCATCCGCGGCACCCTCTATTGGGATGTGCTGCGCCAGTATTATGAAATCAAGCAGGGTCTGCTCAAAGCAAAGCAGCACGGTGGCTTTGACACCGTTGCCGTTGATACCTGGGGCGTGGATTTCGGCCTGCTCGACGAAGGCGGTTATCTGCTGGACAATCCCGTGCACTATCGCGACCAGCGCACAAAAGGGCTGGTGGAGGAGAGCTTCAAAAGCATTCCGCAGGAGGAGTTCTATCAGCTGACTGGCATCCAATTGATGGAGCTTAACACCGTTTTTCAGCTCATGGCGCTGAAACGACAGCGCCCCGCGCTGCTCGAGCGGGCAAAAACGCTGCTGTTCATGCCGGATTTATTCAACTATTTACTCACAGGCAAAAAGCAAACGGAGTTCACCATTGCCTCCACTTCACAGCTGCTGGACGCACAGACGGGCGGTTGGTCGGAAGAGGTGCTGCTTCGCCTTGGAATCCCCAAAAATATTTTGACGCCGATCGTTCTGCCCGGGAAGCCTGTCGGGCCACTGGAACAGTCGATCTGTGAGGAGCTGGGGCTGCCCCCTGCGCAGGTGGTCACGGTCGCTTCGCACGATACGCAGAGCGCCGTTGCTGCCGTTCCCACACAGGAGAAGGATTTCCTCTTCATCAGCTGCGGCACATGGTCGCTGTTTGGCACAGAGCTGGAGGCTCCGCTCATCAATGAAGCCTCCGCCGCTATGAACATCACCAATGAGCGCGGCGTGGAAGGCACAACAACATTTTTGAAAAACATCATCGGCCTGTGGCTCATTCAGGAAAGCCGCCGCCAATGGCAGCGGGAAGGGCAGGATTATAGCTTCGCGCAGCTTGAGAAGCTAGCGCTTGCGGCAAAGCCTTTCCAGTGCTTCATTGATCCGGACGCGCCAGAATTCGTCCCGCAGGGCGACCTGCCGGGCCGGGTGCGGGAATTCTGTGAAAAAACGGGGCAGTATGTCCCGCAGACGGTTGGCGAAGTCATGCGCTGCATCTATGAGAGCCTCGCGCTCAAATACCGCCTGACCTTTGAGGCGATCCGGAACTGCACCGGCAAGGCCTACAGGCAGATCCATGTCCTCGGCGGCGGCACGAAGGATGGCCTTCTCTGCCAAATGACGGCCAATTCCTGTGGTGTGCCAGTGCTCGCAGGCCCCATTGAGGCAACGGTGCTCGGCAATCTGGCCGTGCAGTTTATCGCAAGCGGAGCGATTGAAAGCATCCGGCAGGCGCGCAAAATTATTGCACAGAGTGAAACGGTTACCCCCTATGCGCCAAAAGATACCCAAAGCTGGAATGCAGCTTATGATCAATTTCAACATTATATTGTCACTTGAAAGGAAGATGCTGAATATGGCAAAGCCAACAATTGGAATCCGACCGATCATTGACGGCCGTTGGGGCGGCGTGCGTGAAAGCCTGGAGGGCAAAACCATGGCAATGGCGCAGGCCGCGAAAGCGCTGATTGAAGCGAATGTGTTCTATACGGATGGCACGCCTGTTGAATGCGTCGTCTCCCCCTGTACAATCGGCGGAGGCGCAGAGGCGGCAAAGTGCGCGGAGTTCTTCGCAACGCAGAATGTATGCGCAACGCTCTCCGTCACTCCCTGCTGGTGCTACGGCAGTGAGACGATGGATCTTGACCCATTGACTGTTAAGGCCATTTGGGGCTTTAACGGCACGGAGCGCCCGGGCGCGGTCTATCTCGCGGCGGCTATGGCTGCCCATGCGCAGCGTGGCCTGCCGGCCTTCTCAATCTATGGTCACGATGTGCAGGATGCGAATGATAACACCATTCCCCCCGACGTAGCGGAAAAAATCCTGCGCATCGCCCGCTGTGCCGCGGCGGTCGGCCAAATGCGCAATAAGGCTTATGTCGGCATCGGCGCGGTCGCTATGGGTATCGCCGGATCTAACTGTGATGCGCAGTTTTTGCAGGAATATCTCGGCATCCGCGCAGAGTGGGTGGATATGTCCGAGGTGCAGCGCCGCTATCAGCTCGATATCTACGATAAGGAAGAGTTTGAACAGGCCTATGCCTGGACGCGCGCGCACTGCAAGGAGGGCTTTGATAAAAACGCCAATCCGCATGACCGTGAGCGCAAGGAATATGAGTGGGATTTCGTCGTGAAGATGACGCTTATCTGCCGTGATATCCTGCTGGGCAATGAGAAGCTCAACAACATTGGCCGTCACGAAGAGGCGCTTGGCCGCAACGCGATCCTCGGCGGCTTCCAAGGCCAGCGCATGTGGACGGATTTTATGCCCAACGGCGATTTCACTGAGGCAATTCTCAATTCCAGCTTCGATTGGAACGGCAAAAAGGAGCCGATCACCTTCGCAACCGAAAACGACGGCTTAAACGGCCTTGCCATGCTCTTTGGCAAGCTCCTCACCGGCACAGCAAGCATATTCGCAGATGTGCGCACTTATTGGAGCCCGGAGGCGGTCAAGCGCGTTACGGGCAAAACACCGGAAGGCCCGGCGGCAGCGGGCTTTATCCACCTCATCAACTCCGGCGCGGCGGCGCTTGACGCCACCGGCGTCTGCAAGAATGAAGCAGGTACAAACCTGATGAAAAAGTGGTGGGATGTGACGGACGCGGATATTGAAGCCATGACCGCGGCCACCGACTGGTGCCCGGCAGACCTCGGCTATTTCCGCGGCGGCGGCTTCTCCTCCCACTTCAAAACGCAGGCCGAAATGCCGGTGACGATGATCCGCCTTAACCTCATCAAGGGCATTGGCCCAGTCCTCCAGCTCGCGGAGGGCTACACGGTCACCCTGCCCGATGAAATCCATACCGTTCTCGATCAGCGCACCGATCCAACCTGGCCGACAACTTGGTTCGTTCCCCGCCTGACCGGCGAAGGCGCCTTCAAGGACGTCTATTCCGTCATGGCAAATTGGGGTGCAAACCATGGCTCCCTGACCTACGGCCACATCGGCCAAGATCTGATTACCCTTGCGAGCATGCTGCGCATTCCAGTGGCGCTGCACAATGTATCGGATGATGAACTCTACCGCCCGCACGCCTGGTCCGCTTTCGGCACGAAAGAGCCGGAGAGTGCGGATTACAGGGCCTGCGCAACCTACGGCCCGCTCTACCGTTAATGCCCAAAGTATAAATGAAAAGGGGCAGCCCAACAGGATGATTGGGCTGCCCTTTGTTGTTTTTATTTTCTGCAAAGTTTACTTGACAAATTATGCAAAGCAGGCTATACTAAATTTGCAAAGTTAGCTTGACAAATCAAGAAAGGTGGTGCGGGATGGAGAATCATATCGCCGCCTTGCGCAAACAGCGAAGGCTTTCGCAGGAGGAGCTGGCGCAGGCGGTCGGCGTATCGCGGCAGACGATCACCTCCCTGGAAGTGGGCAAATACACCGCGTCGCTACCGCTCGCGTTCAAGCTGGCGCGCTATTTTGGATGCTCGATTGAGGACCTGTTTCTGTTTGAGGAGGAATAACCGTTGAACGAGACGAACAAATTCAGCAAATACAAAAAAACAATGATCCGCAGGGGAATCCTCGTCTGGATTCCTACCTTGCTTTCCGCTGCGAGCTTTCTGCTGTTCCGCTTCCAGTGGAGCCCGCTGGTGCAAAGCCAGCTAACCGATTTTATGCTGGGGTTTCAGGATGGCATGGTACTGGCGCTGCTGGTGTGCAGCCTGCTGGCGCTGATCTCCACGCTCCTCACCTGCCGCAATCCTGAGAAGCTCCAAAAGGCCTATGTGGAAGAAACGGATGAGCGCACACAGCTTATCAGCCGAAAGGCGTTTTCCGCGGTCGGTTGGGCGCTGTTTTTCGTGCTGCCACCCGCTGTTTTGACGGCAAGTTTTTTGAGCCCTGCGGTTTTTTTTACACTGTTGGCTGTAATGCTCTTTTTTGTTGCCGTCCTTATGATTGCTTTTATCTATTATAAGCGCAAGCTTTAATCCAGGTTTTAACAGAAACGCTTGACGGCTGCTGACAAAACCCGTATACTGAATCCGTTGAATGGATCTTCTGTTAAAAAACAGGGTAGGGGCGGCATGCCGCCCGGTGAAAGGAGTGGTTTCATGCGGCTGACAGCCGAAAACATTACCAAGAGCTTCGGTGCAAAGCAGGTGCTCAAGGGAATTGATCTAAGCGTGGAGAGCGGGCGCGCGCTCGGCTTGCTCGGGCGAAACGGAGCGGGCAAAACAACCATGATCCGAATCGTCATGCAAGTTTTTCAGGCGGACAGCGGGCGTGTGCTGATCGATGGGAAACCGATGGACGTAAACAGGGTTCGGATCGGCTATCTGCCGGAGGAGCGCGGGTTGTATCCCAAAAAGCTCATCATGGAGCAGCTGCTCTATTTTGCAGCGCTGCAAGGGGTTCCGGCCAGACAGGCCAAAAAGGACGCGCTGCGCCTGCTCGATCGCCTTGGCATGAGCGAATATGCCAACAAGCGGCTCGATACGCTCTCAAAGGGCAACCAGCAGAAAATTCAGCTTGTGGCAACGCTCATCTGTGATCCGCAGATCGTGATCCTCGACGAGCCGTTTTCTGGCCTCGACCCTGTGAACGCGATGCTGCTGGAGGATCTGGTGAAGGAGTGCATCCAACAGGGGAAGATCGTGTTTTTCTCCAGCCATCAGATGAACTATGTGGAAGAATTCTGCAACGAAATTGCAATCCTCAATCAGGGTAAAATCGTGCTTTCCGGCAATATTCGAGACATCAAGCGCGGCTATGAACGAAACCGCCTGCTTGTTTCCACCCGCCAAACGGAAGCGATCCGGCAATGGGCGGCCTCGCTGCCCACAGAATTGATAAAACAAGTGGATGATAAAGACGGTGACCTGCTGATTACCCTCGCCGCCGTCGATCAAAAGGACGCCTTTTTGACCGCGCTAACCGGCCAAGGTTTTGATCTCGATGGATTCCAGGTTTATGAGCCTTCGCTCAACGATATCTTTGTCAGCTATACGGAGGGAGCGGTATGAAGCAGTTTTTAACGGTATTCCGGTTTGAATTCAAAAACTATGCGAAAAACAAAGTGTTTATCGCCATCACGCTGCTCGCCATCCTCCTGCTCGGCGGCGTGCTCTTCTTTCCGCGTCTGAAGGAAGCGTTCAGCTCTGACACACAGGTGGAAGAGCCAGGCCAGGCCAAGGAGATCGTCGCCCTAGCGGATGCATCCGGCGCCAACGCGCAGGAAAGCCTCGCCTTTTTCTCCGCAGCCCTGCCACAATACGAGTGGCAACTGACCGATGCGGATACAGACGCGCTCAAGGCAAAGGTAGAGGACGGTGCCTACCGCTTTGCCCTGTTGTTGCAGGCTCCCCTGAAATATCAATATATCGTGGGTAACATCAGCATGACGGATACAGTATCCTACACGCTCGACGAGCTCATCGTGAGCAAATACCGGGCGGATACCATGCAGAAGCTCGGCCTAAGCGCTGAGCAGTCGCAGCAGCTTCTCTCCGCTCAGGCGCAGGGCGAAACGATTACCACCGGCAAGGATCAGATGAAAAGCTATTTCTACACCTTCATCCTGATGTTTGCCCTGTATATGACAATCTTGATGTACGGCCAGTTTGTTGCGCAGAGTGTTGTCACAGAAAAGAGTTCTAAGGCTATGGAACTGCTCATCACCTCTGCGAAACCCAGCAGCCTGATGTTTGGCAAGGTGGTCGGCACAGGGCTTGCAGGGCTTGTGCAGCTCGTGCTAATCGTAGGCTCGGCGTTTGTATTCTTCAATTTGAATAAAAGCTATTGGGATAGCGGCTCTGTGATCACCTCCCTATTCGACATGCCGCTGGAGCTGGTTCTCTACACAATCCTGTTCTTTGTCACCGGTTATTTCCTCTATGCATTCCTATTCGGCGCGCTCGCATCCCTCGCCAGCCGTATGGAGGATACCAACACGCTCGTTATGCCGGTTGTGATGCTCTTTGTCGCTTCTTTTATGGCGACGATCTTTTCCATGGTCGGCGGCAAGGTAGATAGCGTATTGATGAAGGTCCTCTCCTTTGTGCCCTTCACATCACCTATGGCGATGTTCGCCCGGATTGCGATGAGCGAGGTGCCTCCCATTCAGATCCTCCTTTCCATCTTGATTTTGTTTGCCTCCATCGTTGGCATCGGCTTCCTCGCGGCAGGCATTTACCGCGTGGGCGTGCTGATGTATGGCAAGCCGCCGAAATTCAAGGAGCTCGTGCGCATCCTGCGCGGCTCGAAAGCCTAACGTGATTTCGCGCCATATTACAAGATCCGGCCTTCCGCCTGTGCAGAAGACCGGATCTTATTTCATTTCAGAGGCAGCTATGCCCTTTTTCAACGTTACTGCAACAAGCTCTGGAAAATTATGCAGCCTCAAGGGAAACAGGCTGTTGCCCAAGCCGCGGCTAACAATCATCGTCGTCGCCTCCATGGTATACAGCCCTGCCGTGTACTTTGGGAAAACACCCTGGCCAGGCGCATACAACCCACCGACGCCGGGCAGACGGAACTGGCCGCCGTGCGCATGCCCGCAAAACACCAGATCTACGCCCGCCTGCGCATATGTAGCAAAGCGCTCTGGATGATGCGCCAGAAGGATCCGAAAGCCCTCCTTACCTTCCAGCAGCCTGCCGAGCGCTGGGAGCAAAACCTCCTGCCCATCTCTCCGGCTTTCCGCCGGTTGGCACGTTTCATCGGATACGCCTGCCAATAGGATTGATTCATTGCCCCGTGTGAGCGTTTCACAGCGGTCATCTAAAACAACAACATTCGCTTTTGCAAGGAAGCGCTTAACATCCTCCGCTTGACCGGACCAATTTTCATGGTTGCCCGTCACGAAATAAACCGGCGCGATCTCGACCGCACCTTGAATAAATGCAGCGGCAGGCTGACCACCCTTGCGCCGCCGATCGATTAAATCCCCCGTCATGACAATACAATCCGGTTTTGCCGCCCGCAGCGCGGAAAGCAGCCGCTCTTGGCGGGGGCCAAACCGTTTATCGTGCAAATCCGCTACCTGTACGATGCGGAATCCATCAAAAGCCACCGGTAGCTTATCATCCTGATAAAAGAGCTGTGTTGTCCCCAAATCATTATTCTCCAAGTACCATGCAGCCCCTACAGCGGCTGTAAGGAACCCCGCAGCAAGGCAGGTAAGCACTTTTCTCTTTTTCTTCACTTTTTCCCCTCCTATGCTTTTCGGTATTGCACGCTTCCTTCTTTGATGGTGACAAGCACTTCAATTTTTCCAATTTCATTTGCCGGCACCTTTAGCGGATTTGCACTTAAAACAACAAGATCAGCCCGTTTCCCCACTTGAATAGAGCCTTTTTCTTTCTCTTCAAAATATTGATAGGCTGCGTTCACCGTTACGCCGCGCAGAGCCTCCAGCGGAGAGATACATTCCTCCCGACCTAGCACGGCTCCGGTTTCCGTCGAGCGGGTAACGGCACACTGCACGGTACGCAGCATATCCGGCGGCAAAACCGGCGTATCTTGATGAAACGTATACGGAAGATCCAGCCCGAGCGCGGTACGCGCCGGGCTGATGGCATAAGCGCGCTTCCCAAGCTGCTTGCGGTGCACATCACCCCAGTAATATGTGTGCGCAATAAAGAAGGATGGGATCATATGCAGTTTTTTCATCCGTTCCAGCTGATCCCGGCGCACCGTTTGCGCATGGATCATCACAGGGCGCAGGCTGGAGGCCTCTGGGCGAAACGCCATCACCTGCTCATAACAGGCAATCAACTGCTCGGCCGCCGCATCGCCGTTGCAGTGGGCCAAAAGCTGCACGCCATCCCGCAGAGCTGTTTCGATGAACTGCATCACCTGTGCATTGGAATAGACCGGGTATCCACAATAACCATCCGGCGCATCTTCATAAGGCTCTCTCATCCAGGCTGTGCGCCCCTGCGGGGAGCCGTCCAGAATAATCTTGTAGCCACCCAACCGGAAGTGATCTCGGTATCCTTTACAATATTCCGGGTGCTCCTTCAGGAGGGTCGGGCTCTGCTTAAGATCTGCAAAGCCCACCGCATCCACATGCAGCGGCGTATCACGCATCAGGTTAAAACCTTGCTCCTGTAAGAGACCGTCCTGCACGGTGGTCACGCCATATTTCAAATATTCCCGCTCTGCCTGCTGCAATAGGGCTTTCTGCTCCTCCAGACCGGGCGCCGGCACAAGCGCGGCCAAGGCCATGAACGCCTTTTCCTCCAGATAGCCGCTTGGTTCGCGCGAGCCCTCAACACGGCCAATGTGTCCGCCCTCCGGATCCGGTGTGTCAGCGCGAATACCGGCCTTTTCCAACGCACGCTGATTCACCGCGCCCATATGACCGGATTTGTGCGTAATCATCACAGGGATCTCTGCGCTAACAGTATTAAGCAGCGCTTTATCGGGGTGCCGATGCTCAGCGAGCCGGTTGTGATCGTAGCCAAATCCAATGAGCCACGCGCCTTTGGGGAGATCCCTCCGGTTCATAAAACCCAGCAGGATCTCCTTCATCTCCGCAAAACTTTTGGCCTGCGATAAATCCGCTAGCGCCAGCGTGCTGGCATATGCGGTAATATGGCTGTGTGGGTCAATAAACGCAGGCATCAGCGTCCGCCCCTGTAAATCAAACGCCTCAACTCCGGGGCCGAAGGCCGCCTCCAGCTGCTGCTTAGAGCCAACGGCACGAATGCGCCCGCTCTCCACCAAAATCGCCGGCGCGTAAAGCTGCGGCTCCATGGTTAAAATATCGCCATTATAATATAAAACGCCCGGCATTCCACCGTCTCCTTTGCAAAAAGAGTTCCTCATGCTGATAGTATGGCCACAAAATCCACTGCGTTACAATCTTTTTTCACCAGATCGCTTTACATAGATTAAATGCGGCATATCCTTGCCGCGATAGCGTTTGACTAGCTCGCCTTCCGCCCGCATCCCCAGCCGCTCTGCCACACGGCGGGAAGGTATGTTTTCCGGCCGGATCTCCGCAATTACCTCTGATGCATTCCTCTTGTAGAAGGCTTCGTCAAGCAACGCCTGCGCACCCTCTGTGGCGTAGCCCATGCCCCAACAATCCCGGCGGAGAAGATAGCCAAGGCCAAGCTTTCGCTCACCATCAAGCTCCTCCATCAAAAGGCCGAGCATGCCAATCAACTTGCCGGTCTCTGATGCCTGGGCCGCCCAATAACCGCACCCATCCTTTTGATAGCGCGCCTGGTTCGTTTCGATCCACCCCCGAATCTCCGCATCCGTAAACGCATGCTCCCAGGCATACATAACCAACGGATCTTGCAGAATTAGGCGCAACGCGCCCACATCCTCTTTCTCCAATTCCCGCAGCGTCAGGCGGCGGGTTTGCAGAATCAATTTCATTCGTATTCCTCTCCTGCGGCGCGGCTATCGCCCGGCCCCTCTTCAAAAAGCTGTGCAAGCATTCGCCCTGGATTTTCCAAAAAGCGGCGGGTCAGCAAGTAGTGCTCCGTTTGTTCATACGGCGTTTTTTCCATCCCATCCGGCGTTAAGACATAGATTTCAGCACCCGGATAGGCCATCAGGATGGGTGAATGCGTTGCAATGATAAACTGGGAGCGCTGCTCCGCCAGCTCATGCATCCGTGCAAGCAATGTCATCTGCCGAGCAGGAGAAAGCGCGGCTTCCGGCTCATCGAGGAGATACAGCCCTTCCCCGCCGAACCGGTTAAGCAACAGGGAGAGAAAACTCTCGCCATGCGATTGATGGTGTAGGGACACGCCCCCGTAGCTGTCGATCACGGGGCGGCCCAAGCCGCCGCCCGCATCCAGCCGATCGATCTCCGTCGCCACATTATAAAAGCTCTCCGCACGCAGGAAAAAGCCGTCGCGCGGCCTGCGGCCCTTTGCAACCGACAGGGCATGGTAAAGAGGGGAATGCGTTTCATTGGTTGCAAAGTTGAAATTCTTCGTGCCGCCTTCGGCGTTAAAGCCGCAGTGCACAGCCAGCGCCTCTAGCAATGTGGACTTTCCCGTTCCATTTTCCCCACAGAAAAAGGTGACGGGGCTGCGCAGCGTAATCTCCTTTAAATGGCGCACCACGGGCAGTGCCCAAACATAGCTTTTCTCCGCTTCGCAATCTTCTTTAAGCAGAATCCGTTTTAAATAAAGCTCATTCATCTCGGTCATCCTCCGAGGGGGCGGCGCCATCGCTTGATTGTTTCTTTCGCACGCCCGCAGGGCGCTCACAGTAGGGCGGGCTGCCCTTTTCTAGATGATAGGCGCGGCAAGCTTCGCAATCCCCGAAACGCGCGCATTTTTTCCGCTTGCACGGGCAAAAAAGAGCCCTATTCTTCAAATCAATTGGTTTCACAGTTCGCCTCTTTTTCTGCTGTTTTCGGCGCCGTCATGTGCGCATGCTCTGCACTCAGCTCTGCAAACAGCCGTTCCAACACCCAGCCACGGTTTGTCGGCGTAACCACTGCCTTGATCGCCTCCCGGCCCACGCGCGCATCACGCAAGGCACGCAAAACCGCCTGCTGCTTTTGGGCGGCAACGCCGCTGAATACAATCACCTGCCCCGGATAAGGCGCCTGCTTTCCCGCCACGGGCGGCTCTCCGGCCAAAAAGGAGGCCACCGTTTGCCCCAGCGCCTCTTCGGGAAGGCTGCAAGCCTCAATATGATGTTGAGAAAGAAGTTCGCGCAGTACCGCTCCCTCCTGCTGCGTCTCCTTAAAGTGATAGAGCACAGCTATTTCCGGCTGCGATGGGATCACTCGCGCTTTCATCATCGCTCCTCCTTTGATAGGGTCATTTGTCGTTTTCCTCAAATCCAATCAGCCGCATCGACCGCTATGCGGTTAATCCGGCTAATCCGAAAGGGTTATAGATCAATTCTATCATCCTTTCCCCTTTGCGTAAAGGAGGAGGCTTATGGCTTTGCTTTATTATGCTCCTGAAATGCACTCAAATGCAGTGCAAAAATCCCGCCCCGCATAAAAATCAGGGCAGGATTGCATCAGTGTACAGGCGGCGCTGTCGTGCCTCCATGCCGGAAGAAAAATCCGTATTTTGGCGCGGACCGCTATAGACGGGCCCTGATTTCGAAATATCGATACAGGTCGTAAATGTCCACCATGATAATTCTTAAAAGGATCTATTTGAGTAGGCTTTTTGATTCATCATACACGCAAAGCCTCTCCCTGCGAAAAATGACGTTGCCGCTCAGCGAAAGGCATTTTTCCAATGCTTCCAAGTTTCAAAGCTTGAAACTTTGCGACCCGTTTGAAGCTATTTTTTCATGTCCGCCAGCCCTTTATAGCAGAAACGATTCTATAAAAAACGGAGTTTGAATAATCCGTTTCCAGCACGGCGGCATGGGAGATCAACATCCGGTAGCAATATACGGCCACTAAGGCAAACAAAAATGCCGCTAAAAGCGCCATTTCTACCTTCCGATTCCGTGAGAAGGGCAGAAACTCCCGGAACACAACGTAAAGAAGCCCTGGGATCAGCACAAAAACCAATGGATGATACGCTGCCGCTGTCTGGAAATCCAGCCGCAGCAGTGCGGCACACGCCCGTGTCATACCGCAGCCAGGGCAGGATATACCCCAAAAACGCCGAATCGGGCACCCGCCCATCAGCGATACCAACGCAACAGCAACCGCAATCAGCAGCAGCCGAATCGCTACTTTTTCCCATTTTGTACACAACTGCAACCTGCCATTCCGTTTCGGCATACTGACTCCTAGCAATATGAATTTATTTCTAATTTGTATAAATGATCTATTTTTAGAATAACAGAAATCGTACAGCCCGTCAAGAATGATTGAATATCCATTTTTCAAATCGAATCAGTGCGCAGGGATTGCATCTGAAACGACTGTTATATTATAATAGATAAGTATTTTGTGTGCAGCGGCCACAGCGGCACCTTACGCATGGCGCCTCACCGGGCAACCATGGACTAGCAGTGAAAAAGGAGCAATGATTTTGTCGTTTTTACAGGATGCAGTCGCATTTACAAACCACTATCTCTGGGACTATCTGCTTTTATTTCTTTTATGCGGAACCGGCGTTTATTTCACCTTACGGCTGAGGTTTATCCAGGTTCTCCGTTTTGGCGAGAGCTTTCGCCGCACCTTTGGCGGAATCCGCCTGCGCGGTGCAAAGGCGGATGGCCAAGGGATGAGTTCCTTCCAATCCCTCGCTACGGCAGTCGCCGCTCAGGTTGGCACGGGCAATCTTGCGGGTGCGGCCACGGCGCTGATTGGCGGTGGACCAGGCGCAATTTTCTGGATGTGGCTGAGTGCCTTCTTCGGCATGGCGACAATTTTCGCAGAGGCGACCCTCGCGCAAAAATTTAAAACCACCCGCGACGGCGAAGTAACCGGTGGACCAGCATACTATATCCGTGCAGCGTTCAAGGGCCGTTTGGGTAAAGTGCTTGCCGGTATTTTTTCTGTGCTGGTGATTTGTGCGCTCGGCTTTATGGGAAATATGGTGCAGTCCAATTCTATCGGCGCTGCGTTTCGCAACGCCTTCGGCATTCCACCTCTCGTGGTCGGTGTGCTCGTTGCAGCAGCGGCCGGTTTTGTTTTTTTGGGCGGCGTACAGCGTATTGCCAGCGTGACGGAAAAAATCGTGCCCGTGATGGCGTTGTTCTATATCATTGGCGCATTTCTCATCATCGCCGTCAATTTCCGCCGAATCCCCGATGCTTTTGCCCAGATTTTCACCGGCGCTTTTTCCCCGCAGGCTCTCGCGGGCGGTGCAATGGGCATCACCGTGCAAAAGGCAATCCGCTTTGGCGTGGCGCGCGGCCTTTTTTCCAATGAAGCAGGCATGGGCTCCACGCCTCATGCCCATGCGGTAGCAAAGGTGAAGAATCCATGCGATCAGGGCGTGGTGGCCATGATGGGCGTTTTTATTGACACATTTGTCATCCTGACCTTAACTGCCCTCGTTGTGCTGGTAACCGGTGTGCTGCCGCGTGGTTATGCGGGGGAGTTGCAGGGCGTCGATCTAACTCAGGCAGGGTTTGAAACCATGTTTGGCCGCGGCGGTACGGTATTCATCGCTGTTTGTATGCTTTTCTTCGCGTTTTCCACCATCATCGGCTGGGGTTTTTTTGGAGAGGTCAATATCCGTTCTCTTTTCGGAAAAAAGGGCGTGAAGGTCTATGCGCTGCTCGTATGTATCTTCGTGGCCGTAGGCTCCACGCTGAAGGTTGACCTTGTCTGGAGCCTTTCCGATACTTTTAACGGCTTAATGGTGATCCCGAATCTCATTTCCCTGCTCTCCCTGAGCAACACCGTTTCGCGCTTATACCAGGCCTACAGGAGGCCAAAGCAAATTCAGGAGGCGTCCTGAGATGGGAGTTGTCGTGCATACGCTTCCCCCGGTTTATGATCAGAGCTCCCTTGTTTTAATCCTCGGCACAATGCCCTCTCCAAAATCTCGGGAATACGGTTTCTACTATTCCCATCCGCAAAACCGTTTCTGGCGCGTTCTTTCGACCCTTTTTCAAGAGCCCCTACCACAAAATAATGCGGAAAAGGAGGCGCTCGTGCGTTCGCATCACATTGCGCTTTGGGATGTGCTTGCCTCTTGCGAAATCCAGGGCGCAGCCGACGCAAGTATCCGCCGCCCCGTGGCAAACGATCTGCGGCCTATTTTTGAAACAGCGCCCATCCGCGCTGTGTTGACCACTGGGAAAAAGGCGACGCAGCTCTACCGCCGATTCTGCCTAGCGCAAACAGGGATGGGCAGCGTTTATTTGCCCTCCCCCAGCGCGGCGAACTGCCGCGGCTGTACGCTTGAAAGCCTGATCCAAAGTTATGCTGTAATTAAGCAATATGTTGATGATTAGGGATCTGATTACAGGATGAAAATCCGGGACATGATCGCCGGCAATCTCGGGCCGCTCGACGCGCTCTATCAGGAATTCTGGAACAAGGCGTCCAAGCCGGCTGCTATGCGCCGGCAGTTTCTTCGCCTGGCTGAAACAAATGCCCAATAGGATTTGTATGAATCGTTGAAAATAGGAGAATTTCGTTGAATACTCATGCTTTTTCCCATATAGTGAACCCTTTGCTAACGTGGTATCGGCAAAATGCGCGCCGTCTCCCATGGCGCGACGAACCCACACCCTACCGCGTGTGGATTTCAGAAATCATGCTGCAACAAACCCGCGTTGAGGCGGTTAAACCCTATTATGAGCGTTTTTTACAAACGCTCCCGGATGTGCGCACACTCGCAGAGGCAGATGAGGCCACCTATCTCAAGCTATGGGAGGGGCTTGGTTACTACAGCCGTGTGCGCAACCTACATAAAGCCGCTAACCTTGTAATGGAGCGTTATGGAGGCGAATTGCCCCGCAGCTATGAAGAATTGCTCACCCTGCCTGGAATCGGCCCATACACAGCCGGCGCGATTGCCTCGATTGCCTATGGAATTCCGGTGCCAGCGGTGGATGGGAACGTTCTGCGCGTTGCCACCCGCCTGATGGCCGATCCATCTAATATCAGCGACCCGAAAACCAAAAAGCGAATTGAGAAGAGCCTCCAATTCATCCTTCCCCAGGAGGCTCCCGGCACGTTCAACCAGGCCATGATGGAGTTGGGCGCCACAGTCTGCCTGCCAAATAGCGCGCCGCAATGCGAAGCCTGCCCGTTGCACAGCCTGTGTGCAGCGGGCGCACAGGGGAATCCCTGTGATTTTCCTGTTAAAGCGCCGAAAAAGGCGCGCCGCATAGAAGAACGCGCGGTTTTTCTATTTCTGTGTGATCGGAAGCTCGCCCTGCACCGCAGGCCGAATCAGGGGCTTTTGGCGGGCTTATGGGAGCTTCCAAATGAATGTGGTGTGGCTTCCCCGCAGGATGTTCAAAAATGCGCTGAGCAATGGGGCTTAAATGCTTTGCGGATTGAAAAATGCGGCCAGGCCAAGCATATTTTTACGCATATCGAATGGCATATGTCTGCTTATCGCATCCGTGTGGAGGAAGCGGTGGCCAAAGATCTCGTATGGGTCACGCAAGAGCAGCTTAACCGCCAGTTTACCCTTCCCTCCGCCTTTCGTCCATTTTTGGAGGATATCGAATTTTTCGGCTGGGGCGGATAAAAAGCGCCGTATCCTGGTAAGCCACTTTGCTTTCCAGCAGGCAGCCCTCGATTTTCTGGAACATATCCTCCTCTTTCTTCTTTAAAATCTCTTCCTGGTTTTCTGCTCCAATTCCTTCGAAAATCGTAGAAATGAAAAAAACACTGTACAAAAGACAATTCTTTGTATTATACTATATTTTGGTTTTGTTTCGATTAAAAACCAATTGCAGTTTCATGCGGATCAATCCTCCTGAAAGCTTCAGGCGAGCGCAGTTGTCCGCCTGTTTCTATATAAAACATTTCTTTTGATTGAAAAAGCAAAAAGGAGCACCCATATGACAATTGACCTGTCTACCTTTTTGAGCCAGCTCGTTTCTAATCCAGCGCTGCTCATCACCTTTGCCTTAACCTTGGGCGTCATCCTGGTAAACGGCTGGACGGATGCGCCCAACGCAATTGCCACCTGCGTATCTACCCGGGCCATCAAGCCACGGTCAGCGATCCTGATGGCCGCTGTGTGCAACTTTTTAGGCGTGCTTGTTATGACGAAGATCAACGCCACCGTCGCGCAAACCATCTCCAATATGGTTGATTTCGGCGGCGATGCGCATGAAGCGCTCATTGCGCTGTGCGCGGCACTTTTCGCCATTGTGATCTGGGCCACGGCTGCGTGGGTGTTCGGCATCCCCACCAGTGAAAGCCACGCGCTCATTGCGGGCGTATCCGGTGCGGCAATCGCCATGCAGGGCGGCCTCAAGGGTATCAACGGGGGCGAATGGATCAAGGTAATTTATGGCCTGATTCTCTCCACTGTGATTGGCTTTATCGCCGGATTCGTGATTGTGCGAATTTTAGAATCTATCTGCAAAAACATGGATCGCCGCAAAACCAACCGCTTTTTCAAAAAGGCGCAGGTTGCGGGCGGCGCAGCCATGGCCTTCATGCACGGCGCGCAGGATGGCCAGAAGTTCATGGGCATCTGCATGCTCGGCGTCGCGCTGGCGCAAGGGCAGGGGCAGGCCGAAAACTTCGTCATCCCAATGTGGCTGATGGTGGTCTGTTCCCTCGTGATGGCCTTCGGCACCTCAATCGGCGGCTACCGGATCATCAAGGCGGTCGGCATGGATATGGTGAAGCTCGAATCCTATCAGGGCTTTTCCGCAGATCTCGCAGGCGCGCTCTGCCTGCTGCTCTCATCCCTGACCGGAATTCCCGTCAGCACAACGCACACAAAAACAACCGCTATCATGGGCGTCGGTGCATCCAAGCGCCTTTCTTCCGTCAATTGGGGCGTTGTCAAGGAAATGGTGCTCGCATGGGTGCTGACTTTCCCTGGCTGCGGTTTCATCGGCTATTTAATGGCAAAGCTGTTTATGATGATTTTTTAAAAACGTATGGAATATAGATAACAGAAAGGATTTAACCGGTTATGGCCAAAAAAAGAGATTACAACTATTTTGACGCATTTGTCCGTATGTCCGATTATGCCTGCCAAGGGGCCGAGATGCTCCATGAGACCCTGCGCACCTTCGACCCTTATACCCTGCCTAAAAAGCTCGATGAAATCCATAAGATCGAGCATGAGGCTGATATCTGCAAGCATGAGATGATGAATAAGCTAACGGTAGAATTCATCGCCCCCATTGAGCGGGAGGATATCATCGACTTAGCACAGGAAATTGACGACGTGACAGACGCTGTCGAAGATGTTTTGATTCGCGTGTATATGTATAACATCAAGTCTATCCGTGCAGAAGCGTTGGAATTCACACAGGTGATCGTCAACTGCTGCAAAACGCTGAAGGCCGCATTGCAGGAACTACATAATTTTAAAAAATCCGATACCATTCACAGCAAGATCATTGAGGTAAACCATGCAGAAGAGGTGGGCGACAAGCTGTATCTAGATGCGGTGCATAGCCTCTATCTGGAGGAAAAAGATCCAATTCTCGTCATGGCCTGGACAGAAACGCTCGACCGGCTGGAAAAATGCTGCGACAACTGCGAAGACGTCGCCAATGTGATTGAAAGCGTCATCATGAAAAACACCTGATCTCATGAAGAAAGGACTCCTTTCCAATGAAAACAGAGCGTGAAAAAATGCTTGCCGGTGAACTCTATAACGCTGGGGATGCGGAGCTCTGCGCGGCAAGAGCCCGTGCGCGACGGCTCTGCCGGGCATTCAACACAACGCCGGAAGAGGATGGAGAAACGCGCGATGCGCTTCTCCGGGAGCTGTTGGGCTCGGCCGGGCCGGATATCTATGTGGAATCTGATTTCAAATGCGACTATGGCTGCAACATCCATGTGGGTGAAAACTTCTATGCCAACTTTGACGTTGTCATCCTCGACTGCTGCGAGGTGCACATCGGAAAGAATTGTATGCTCGCCCCACGCGTATGCATCTACACTGCCACGCACCCGCTTGATCCATATGAGCGCAATGAAATCGGCCTGGAATATGGAAAACCCGTCACCATTGGCGATAACGTTTGGATCGGCGGCAGCGCGGTCATTAATCCCGGCGTGACCATTGGGGATAACGCCGTAATCGCCTCCGGCTCTGTTGTAACAAAATCCGTTCCCGCTCATACGGTTGTGGGCGGGAATCCGGCCCGTGTTCTGCGTGTGCTGGAGCAAAAAATTTAAGTCGTATCAGGCGCTGTTTGTGCAAAAAGGGATTTTTCCCTTGGGCTTCAAATAGCGTCTTTTTATTTGAGACATTTGAGAAGGGAGTCGAAGGCAATGATTCGGTTTCGTGAAGCCACGCAGGGGGATTTGAAAGGCCTGCTTGCGCTCTATACCCAGCTCAACGATAACACCATGCCGGAGATCGACGGGCGGGTAACCGGCACATGGGAACGCATGCTCCGGCAGGAACAGCTCCATACGCTCGTCGCAGAGGAGGGCGGCGCTCTCCTCTCCACCGTAACGCTCATCATTACAGAGAGCCTTACGCACGGGCAACGCCCTTTTGCGCTGGTGGAATATGTGGTGACAGACCAAAATCACCGTGGCCAGGGCCTGGCATTCTCCCTACTGGGGCTTGCCAAGCAAATTGCCCGGGAAGCCGGGTGCTATAAGATCATGCTCGTCACCGGCCACAGCGAGCCCGGCGTACACCGCTTATATAAGAAAGCAGGATACCATTCCGAGGGAAAAACAGCGTATTCTCAGTATCTTGATTGATAAAATGAGCGTGGAGGGAATTAATATGAAACGAAGGTCAAAAATCATTCTAGCTATCGTTTTCGCATCCGTAATTCTTCTATCGTCTGTTGGGCTCCTTGTGTTTCATCTCCTAACCAATCCCAAGGTGGAGGCCAGGCCAACGCTCAGCGGCAACCAGTCCGCTGTAGTCAGCAAAACGGATCAGCCTCGTTACATCGCGCACCGCGGCTTTTCGGCCGTTGCGCCTGAAAACTCGATCCCTGCGCTGACAAGGGCAGGGGAAGCCGGCTTCTGGGGCGCGGAGTTTGATATCCAGCGCACGAAGGATGGCGTATGGGTGCTCTCGCACGATGCGAATATCAAGCGCATGACCGATGGCTATGGCGACATCCACAATATGACCTATGAGAAGCTGCAATCCTATTCCTACGATAACGGCGCAAATATCGGCAACTACCCCGGATTAAAGCTCGCTACGTTTTCCCAGGCGCTTGATGAATGCGCCAAATATCAGATGATTCCCTGTATAGAGATTAAAAAAGAAAACGGGATGGAAGGCCTCGAGGACGTGGTGGCGGCTCTGCGTGAAAAAGGGCTTGCTGAAAAATGCGTCGTCCTTTCCTTCCGCTATGAACAGCTTGAGAAAGTGCATGCACTCGCACCGGAAATCCGTCTGTGGTATCTTTCTGAAAAAATTACAGATAAGGCGCTGGAGCAGTGCAAGGCGATCGGAGCGGGGCTGGATTTTAAGCTTAGCCATAAGTACAACACCGATGAGCGGCTGAAAGCACTTCAGGAGAGCGGCGTTGAGGCCGGCGCATGGACAATTAATACCATAGAAGCGCATGACCGTGTTTATAGCGCCGGCATCCGCTATATTACCACCGATACGATTGCCCCCGCCTGATAAAACTGTGTGGACTTGCTACTGCACTATATACTGTGTGTTCGCCCCTATGGAACGTGGGTTACATACGCTAAAATTGATTTCGTATGCCTGATTGGGGCCAATGGCGCATCTTACAAAAAAATGGTATACTAAAGGGGCGGGAAATCCGCTCCTTTTGACTTTATTCGGACAGGGAGGCAAACACATTGCAGGCTTTCGGCATTCGCGAGGGCGAATTGAAGCCCTTGAAAAACAATAGCTGGGATCAAGAGACGCCCGGTCTCCTTCTCATCTGCAATAATATGGAGCTTCTTCAGCTACAGGGCAGCTTCGGCTTTGACGACGGGACGGTCGAGGAGTGTATGACAATTGACGACTATGCCCGCTTTGAGAGCTTTGAAACCTATGATTTTATTACGGTCAACTACTTCTTCTATGAAGGCGAAAAGCTAATCTTTGAAGAAATCGATCTTTATATCGGCACGGATTATCTGGTGCTGATCCTCAACAATGAACAGCTGCGTTCCGAGCTGCTCGCACGGCTACAAAAAAGGACGCAGGGCCCGCGCAGAGCTACGCACAATTATCTCTATTATCTTGTTTTCGATTTTATCTTGGATCAAATGTTTCAAACGCTGGAAAATCTCGAGGATCAACTGGAAGATCTCGAAATGGATATCCTCGTCTATGCGGCGAAAGAAAAGTTTAATCGGATCATTGAGTTAAAAGCGCAGGTCAATCTCCTGAAAAAATATGTTCGGCCTCTGATTTATCTGGGCGACGCCTTTCATATGAACGAAAATAAATTTATCCGCCGTGGAAACGAAAAATACTTTTCAGGCATTGGCACTCGCTTCAAAAAGCTCTACGACTTTGTTGCGAGCCTGGGCGAACTGGTATCCCAAATTCAAAATTCCTATGACAGCGCCGTTTCCATGCGGGAGAGTGAAACAAGCGAAAGGCTCACCTTGCTCGCCGGGATGGTCGCGCCGCTGACCGTGATCACCGGCATTTATGGCATGAACTTTGCTTTCATGCCGGAGCTGCATTGGAAATGGTCTTATCCAGTTGTGCTGGCTGCGATGGTGGTGATCGAAATTATTTTTTATATCCGGCTGCGCAAAAGGAAAGGCAGATCATAAATCCCGTTTATATTCCAAATGGGCTGTAGCAAAATGCTCTCGCTTTTGCTACAGCCCATCTTATGTTGAGCTCCTTCAGGCCGTTTTCGCTTTGCCGGTCAAACCGGTTGCATCGTGTATTCTTCTCTCCCAACCCATCAAAAACGAGTTGACACGGCGATTGTGCTTGATCTCCTCCAATGATTTCAAGCGAATATCGTGGTTTACTCCGTTCGGGAAATACCGACTTATGCAAAGAGAAAGCCCGAATGTGTCAATCACATCCGGGCTTGGCACCCCCAGTAGGAATCGAACCTACAACTAGCCCTTAGGAGGGGCTTGTTATATCCATTTAACTATGGAGGCATGTCTTTTAAAGTTTTACAGTACTAGACAGCGTTAAAATGATATCAAAAAAATGATCCATTGTCAATGCGGAAAAATTTTTTTCGGGAGAATTCGTGCCTCTCTCTTTTAGTCAGTAATCACTCTCTTGATATTGATATCATTACCCCTACAGTGATATGAAACTGCGTTAAAATAGCTCAGGACATCATGATCAAAAAAGAGAAAGCTGGCTCCATCACAATTGGAGCCAGCTTTCAAATTCACTATAACTTATGCAGAATAGTCCACTGTGCCGTGGCCAGTAATCGTAGCCTCATCAATACCGACACCAAAGTAGGACGCATTTGCAACGACAGATTCGGAGAAAGAGAAATTCACTTTAGAAATCTTCCCTGTGCTCTTGTTTACTGTAGCAACAATAACACCCTTCGAAAGCGTAACTGTACCGCCCTTGATTGTTGCACTACCCGGAAGACTAAACGCCTTAAGCATGCTGGCAACTACAGTTGTAGCCTCTGCTTTATCAATAAAGTAGCTATAACCACCATCACCATGTTTTGCGCTGTTAACATCTAACTTTTTAGTCTTTAGGTTAATGGTGAACACATAATTATTGCCGCTTTCCTTACAGGTAGCGCTGCTCACATCTGAGGCATTCACATTATAAAGCTTTTTGTCAGAAATCTGAGTCGCTTTACCATTATTGCTAAAAGCATCTTTTACGCCTTGTTCCTTACCAAGGTTAAGGTCAATTTTACCAACAATCGGGATTTCCTTCTCCCTGTAAACACGTCCGGCATCCAACGTACGCTTCATAGAAGCGGACTTCATCGTTACGATCCCAGCATTATAAGCCTTAACAATTTCATTCACGCCCTGAGGAGCTTTCGCAGCAGGTGCATCCGGCTTCTGGGTTTCGCCAGGCTTCTGGGTCTCACCGGGCTTCTCAGTCTCGCCGGGCTTCTCAGTCTCGCCAGGTGTCTGCGTGTCGCTTTCTCCAGCGCTCGGGTCTTCATTCGTCGCGTTCGGGTCGGTGTTCTCCGCGGGCGGAACCGTGTCGTCATTATCGACGCTCTCGTTCGCCGCCGGATTGTTGGAGGGATCCGTGGAGCTTTCGTCTCCGGTGTTGCCGCCGCAGGCAGCAAGGGAGAAGACGAGCGCCAGCGCCATCATGAGCGCCAAGAGCTTGGTCAGGTTCTTTTTCATTCGTAGTAGTACCCCTTTCTTAAAATAAAGCATTTTGGAGTGAGGGCGTGTTTCCAGAAAAGTATATGTACACACGCTCCCCATTGCCGCACCGGGTGGTGCTCTCTACGAACACTAATTTACAGCAAACGGAATAAAAAGTCAATGGAAAATGATACTTTTTTGAATGAGCGTTCATTCACTGTTATATCGAAAAGGGTCGGCTCACAGACGGAGGCACATCTTTTTTTGACAGGCTAAAACAGGCCTGCGCTTCCTTATTCCCTATGGCTAAGGCTTTCCACATTGTCCGCTACACATAAAAGCAGACGCTCTCACTGTCAAAGAGTCAGAGCGTCTGTCTATTTGCGTTTCTTAATTAGCCTTATTAGCCTTTAAGCGTATACTTATAAGTAATTGTACCCGTCGCGCTAATCGGAATAAACTTCAGCACCTTAACACCTGTAGCCTTAATTTTCGCAGTATATCCCATTGTACCAGAAGTAATTTTACCGTTTTTAATAGTAACGGTGATCTTTGCATTTGTATATTTTACTTCGATATCTTTATTATCATCCACTTTACCGGTAAACTGAGCCACAATATCATCCACCGGGCCTAATACGCCAATTGCATGACCGCACGGGCCTGCACCCCATGCATCCTTTTTCGAACTGCCTGGATGACCTTGTGCATAATCGGTCTGATCTTTAATCTTCATTGTTAAGGTCGTAACGCCGTTGGAGGTTGTTGCACTTGCTGAGGAAAGATCGCTGGCCGTTAACGCGCCATAATTTCCCGGCAGGCCCTTGGACTCAATATTGTTGTTTTTATCAATAATGCCATTCGCAATCTTCATCAAGGTATCGCTGCTACCTTCGCCTTCGCCCAAATTCACCTGTGTCAGGGCAAGCGTCTGTATACGTTTCACATTGGGAGAATTTTTGGCAGCATCCTGATAAGCCTTAACGACCTGAGCCTTATCCGTCGTGTTCAGACCGGTATCCGTATTTGGTTTATCGTTTGCCTTGGTCGACGTTTTGCTATCCGGCGTCGTCACATTTTCGCTCGGCGTATCCACGTCGTTCCCGCTCTCGGACACATCGTTGCTGACATTCTCGCTCGAACTTTCTGCGCTCGGGTCGGCTGCATCCAGCGTGCCCTCATTGTCACTATTCGCTACTGCAGGATTGTTGGAGGGATCTGTGGAGCTTTCATCTCCAGTCTTGTCGCCGCAGGCGGCAAGGGAGAAAACGAGCGCCAGCGCCATCATAAGCGCCAAAAGCTTGGTCAGGTTCTTCTTCATTTGGTAAATTACCCCTTTCTGAAATACGGCGCTTTCTATAAAAAGCCGATCGCGCCTGATTTGCACACTGCATAGAAAATATGTAGCAATGCAGATCTTAAGTATTTATAATTTACAACATATTTATAAAAAAGTCAATAGAATGTTCCTTCTGTAATTTTATATTTTTATATAGTATTTTTTTCATTTTAAATTTGATTTTCCTAAAATGGTATCCGTGTATATTTGCCTCAGGCAACTGCCACAAGCCTGTTTCTCCTGCTATTTGCTGGCCCTGGAATCCTTTTTAGCATTGGGCGCAAACAGAGCGGTGCCTGTATGGCCTCCTTCACACGAAAAATTCTTTTTCGGTCTTTTTCTTTCTTTTCGTTCGCCTGGTTATATGGTATAATAGCTTCAAACAAAGTTTGAAGCATTACAAAAATGCCTGTCGGCGCGAAACGCCTCCTGCCGCACGGCGGCAACGTCATTTTTCACCACTGTAAGCGCCGTGTGTATGGCATACAGTGCTTCAAACAAAGTTTGAAGCACTACAAAAATGCCTGTCGGCGCGAAACGCTTCCTGCCGCACGGCGGCAACGCCATTTTTGGCGATGATATATCCAAAAACGAAGGAAAATATTCTTCTATGAGCATCGCAAAGGGGATCGATATAACATGATAAAAATGATATCCTGGAATGTAAACGGCATTCGGGCATGTGTATCCAAAGGCTTTCTCGACAGCATGCAGGCGCTGGATGCGGACATCATCTGCCTGCAGGAAACGAAAGTCCAGGCAGGGCAAATTGAGCTGAATGATCCACCGCTCGTGGATTACCATCAATATTGGAACTATGCGCAGCGCAAGGGCTACTCCGGCACGGCGATCTTCACCAAAGAGGAGCCGCGCTCCGCGCAGCTCGGGCTCGGCATCCCGGAACACGACACAGAGGGCCGCGTGATCACGCTGGAATTCAGCGCGTTTTATCTCGTCACTGTTTACACGCCGAACGCGCAGGAGGAGCTGGCCCGCATCGATTACCGCATGGAGTGGGAGAATGCCTTCCGCGCCCACCTCCAGAAGCTTGATGCGCAAAAGCCCGTCGTCTTTTGTGGCGACCTGAATGTGGCGCATCAGGAGATTGATCTGAAAAATCCGAAGCCCAACCGAGGGAAGGCCGGCTTTTCCGATGAAGAGCGGGGCAAGTTCAGCGAGCTGCTGGCTGTCGGCTTTACTGATACGTTTCGCTATTTATACCCGGATGTAACCGGGGCATATTCCTGGTGGTCCTATCGCTTTCATGCCAGGGAGAAAAACGCCGGCTGGCGCATCGATTATTTTTGCGTTTCCAACCGCATAGCCAACCGAATCAAGGAGGCCAAAATCCACACGGAAATCTATGGTTCCGACCACTGCCCGGTGGAATTATGCCTTGATCTATAGGTTTCATCTAGAAAGGAGTGCTTCAAGCATGGAAATTGGGGCTGTTTCCCAAGCCGTTATCCTGGTCACCAAAGCGACTACTGCCGCCGCCATGCGCAGCGGTTCCCTGCCCGTATTTGCGACTCCCGCGATGATCGCCCTGATGGAGGAGGCCGCGTGCGCGTGTATCGCACCGTTCCTGAAAGAGGGAGAAACCACTGTAGGCACGAGCCTGAATATCAGCCACACATCGGCAACGCCTGTCGGCATGCATGTTTATGCCGAAGCGCGCCTGACCGCTGTGGAGGGGCGGAAGCTCTCCTTCCAAGTGCGCGCTTGGGATGATGCAGGGGAAGTCGGCGCGGGCGCCCATGAACGCTTCCTCGTAAAGGAAGAAAAATTTGTTGCGAAAGCGCAGGCAAAAGGGGATAAAGCAGATTGAGTAAGCCGCTTTTTGACGCAGTTCTTTTTGACTTTGACGGCACGGTGGTAGATTCCTCTGAGGGGATCTACAATAGCGTACGATATGCGCTGAAGGCTTTTGGTTACCCAATGCCTGATGAACAAGCCCTGCGCTATTTCATTGGGCCGCCTCTCCAACACAGCTTTATACACCTTCTAGGCGTGGATGAGGCCCGCGCGCAAGCGCTGGTTGAAAAATACCGTGAGCACTACCGTTCGCAGGGAGTGCGTGAGGTGCGGCTTTATGATGGAATTCGCCCGCTGCTCACCCAATTGAAAGGCAGCGGCGTCCGCCTTGGCGTAGCCTCCTCCAAGCCTGTGCCCTTCATCCAAGAAATTCTTTCCCGGTTAGAGATCGGCGCTTGTTTCAGCTATGTATCCGGCATCGATTTCTCCCAGAATCCCCCAGGAAAAGAGGTGCTGATCCGCAAGGCGATCGTGGGGCTTTCGCTTCCTGCCGACAGCCGCATTCTAATGGTGGGCGATCGGCATTTCGATATCGAGGGGGCTCACCGGGCTGGGCTTCCCTGCGCAGCTGTCCTCTATGGGTTTGGCAGCCGTGCGGAATTCGAGCAGGCAGGCGCTGAATATATTGTCTCCTCCCCGGAGGAGCTGCCGCTCATTATTCTGGGAAATTGATCTTTTGATCATTTTAGAATGTAGAGAAAAAGGGGCATTGCAAAATGAATATTCTCCTGAGCCTTCGCCGCCTGGTTGCGGCTATCCTCTCCCTTGTGCAATTTTTTGCCTTGCTGTTTTCCGGCGCGTATGCGCCCGGCAGTGGTGAGTTTGCCAAAGGCTGGTCAAACGACAACAATGGTTACCCCAACAGCGGCCCCGAGGTGGAGCGGTTGACGGAGATTGTTCCTTCGGCGCGCCAGCTTGCCTATGCGGAGCTGGAATACTACACCTTCATTCACTATGGCATGAATACCTTTACCAACAGCGAATGGGGCACTGGCAAAGAATCACCCAGCCAGTTTAACCCCCAAAAAGTCGATACGGATCAATGGGTGCAGGCTGTCAAGGCCTCCGGCAGCAAGGGGATTATTTTCACCGCCAAGCACCACGATGGCTTTTGCCTGTTTCCAAGCGACTATACCACCCATGATATTGCCTCCAGCCCCTATCAGGATGGGCAAGGGGATATCGTGCAGGAGCTTGCGGAAAGCTGCCGCAAATATGAAATGAAATTCGGCGTTTACCTCTCCCCCTGGGATATGCATGAGCCAACCTACGGAACAGACGCTTATAATGATTATTTTGTCAGCCAGCTCACGGAGCTCTGCACCCGCTACGGCGAGTTGTTTGCCATTTGGCTGGATGGCGCTAAGGGTGATGACGCACCTGATTTCACCTATGATTTTGACCGGTATTATGAAGTAATCCGCACCTATCAGCCAAACGCGGTGATCGCGGTCAGCGGCCCGGACGTGCGCTGGATCGGCAACGAGGCGGGTAACGCCCGTGTAAGCGAGTGGAGCGTTGTCACTGCCAATGACGAGGCGTTGGATCCAGCTCTCGGCACATTGCCCCACATCAGCTATGACGCGCCGGACATGGGCGGCCGAGATATCGTTTCCCAATATAAAAACCTCAAGTGGTATCCGGCGGAGGCCGATGTGCCGATTCGTCCCGGCTGGTTTTGGCACAGCAATGAAAATGTAAAGGTCAAAACCGTGTCCACGCTGATGGATATCTATTATAAAACCGTGGGCGGCAACGCCTCTCTTCTGCTCAATGTTTCGCCCAATCAAAACGGCGTGATCCCACTGATTGATACGCTCACCTTAAAAGCCTTTGGCGACCGTATCCGCAGGGAATTTTCCAACTCCGCCGTGCAGAGCTTTTCTGTTGGGAGCAACGAAGGCATGCGGTCAATCGAAGCATTTAACGCAATGCTGGCAGAAGATACCGCAAGCTATTCGTTTGGGGATGATGAATATATCCTGGACTGCAAGCTGGATGGGATGCAGCAGGTCAGCAGCGTTGTGCTGCGGGAGGATCTGCGTTTCAGCGAGCGGGTAGAGGATTTCGATGTGTATCTCCGCACCGCCAAGGGCTTTGTCCACGCCGGGGAGGGCACAGTGATCGGCAACCGCAAAATTCTTCGCCTTCCGCTGACGCTGCCCAAAACAGACTGCGTGCGCATCGTGATCCGCCAATCCCGTGGCAATCCGGTGCTGCGCAGCGCAGAAGTTTTCGTCCACTGAACACCGGTTCCTGTTTGATTCATTGAAACGATTTCAAATTGAAGAGTCTGTTGCGAAATAGGAAACATTTCGCAGCAGGCTCTTTTTTAAGTTCTATTTGGGTTGCACTGCTATACTTTCCAAGTGATAAAGGGTGATTCCCTTGGTTGGAAATGAATATCCGTATCATGAATCAGCAGGAGGAATATTGCCATGAAAAAATATCTAGCGGTTCTAATCGCATCATTGCTTATCATCCTCGCCGGCTGCGGCCCCGAGAACGGCACTGCCGAGCAGACGACAAAGGCTGCGTCCCTCAATGCCATCTCGGCTGACGAGATTGACACTACGGTCGGCAAATCGGATCAGGATGCAGCCTATGATGAGAGCAGCGCAACCAAAATTACGCTTACGGGCGCCTCCGCCTCCATCTCCGGGAACGGAGCTTCCCAAAAAGACGGGGTTGTCACCATCCAGCAAGAGGGCACTTATCTGGTAAGCGGCACGCTGGAGAATGGGCAATTGGTCGTTGACGCAGCCGATACCGAAAAAGTGCAGATCGTGCTCCAGAATGTATCTATTGATTGCTCCGACCATGCTGCATTGTTCATCAAGCAGGCAGACAAGGTGTTTCTCACGTTAGCGGAGGGCACGGAAAACACGCTTAGCAGCGGCAGCTCCTACGCCCTCGGCGATGACGACAGCAACGTGGACGGCGTCATTTTCAGCCGAGCAGACCTGACGATGAATGGAAGCGGCAGTTTGGCCGTCAACGCAGCATACAAACACGCCGTTGTCTCCAAGGATGATCTCGTCGTCACCGGAGGTCAGTATGCCATCAAGGCAGAAAACGGCGGCGGCCTATACGGCAAAGACTGTGTCAAAATCACCGGAGGTGCGTTTACTATCGCAACCGGTACAGACGCCATTCAGGCCAACAATGCGGAAAAAGCCGATCAAGGGTATGTTTATATCTCCGGCGGTACGTTCGACCTCACAGCCGGCACAGATGCCGTTCAGGCGGAAACCGTGCTGCGCATCGACGGCGGCACGTTCCAGATCACCAGCGGCGGCGGCAGTGCAAACGCCAGCATCGACAAATCCGGAAAGGATTCGCCCGGCTGGGGTATGTGGGGGCCTCAGAGCGAGCAGAATCCCTCACAGGATGCAGAATCCACCGACACATCCGACAGCGCAAAAGGGCTGAAGGCAGGCGCATCTCTTTCACTGCGCGGCGGCACATTCAGCATTAACTCCTCTGACGATTCCATCCATTCTAATGGCACGATAACGATTACCGGCGGCACGCTCTCCCTGAAATCCGGCGACGACGGCGTTCATGCCGGCGACGCGCTCCTGATTGAGGAGGGAACGATCAAGATTAGCCAGAGCTATGAAGGGCTTGAGGGACTAAGCGTTACCATCGCAGGGGGGAACATTCAGCTTACCGCCAGCGACGACGGGATCAACTCCGCCGGCGGCAGCGACACGGCAAAACAGGGCCGGCCCGGGCAAAACCAATTCATCGTCAGCGAAGATTCCGAGATCTTCATTAAAATCACCGGCGGCACGATCAACGTGGATGCAGGCGGTGACGGTCTGGATTCCAACGGGAACCTGTTTGTGGAGGGCGGCACGATCTATATCACCAGCTCCGCAGATAACGGCAACGGAGCGCTCGATTATGAAGGCGCCGCCACCATTACTGGAGGCACCATCGTCGCTGCAGGCATGAGCGGCATGGCGCAGGGCTTTTCCGACTCGTCCACACAATATTCCATTTTAAATAATTTCAGCGCTTCTCTCTCCTCTGGCGACGCCATTGTCCTGAAGGACTCCGGCGGCAAAGTTCTCGCATCCTACACGCCCGCAAAAGCCTATAACAGCGTCGTCGTCAGCAGCCCGGATCTGAAAAAGGGGGAAACATATACCCTTTCAGCCGGCAGCCAATCTGAAAGCCTGACGCTTTCCTCCGTTGTGACTTCCAACGGCTCTGGCGGCATTAGCGGGCCCATAGGCGGCAGAGGACGGCAGCAGCCAGGCGGCAAAGATGCATAATTCAACGAATGCACATCAAGGGGGGCAATGCGGATTTGCATTGCCCCCCTTGATGGATTCGCCAAAAACACAGCGGCGAGCCTTACTTGCCCTTCCGCTTCCGGTACAACGACCGCCCTGCGGTGAAAATACCGCCCAACCCAACGATACATCCAACCGCCAGCAACACATACGGCCCACCGATATTCAGATAATTGCCCAGCATACAATCCCGCCACGAAGTGGAGGGATCGTGCCCTACCACGTCCCGATAATACACAAGGTGGCTGCGATAGGCTTGCGGCGCACTTTCCTGCAATTCAATCACGCGCATTGCGCGCTCTCCGCCGTTGCCGTAGGAGTTAAAGCCGCAGCCGGGGGCGTAGCCGAGATCAATTCCCTTGTAGTTCCCCACATATTCATTCTTATGGTCATGGGCGAAATAGGCGCCGATCACATCCCCGCAGGCCAGCCATGCATCAAATTCCCCATTGCCATTATCTGAGGCGCGTGGACCTTCTAGCAACCGCGTGCCCTGAATCCTGCTTTCCTCTACGGCACAGGCAGGATCGGGCAGCCAATACTGCCCCTTTTTACTGCTCCATCCCTTCACTGCACCCTGTGTGCCCTTTTCTACCGCGCGGAAGGTTTGGTAGATTTCCGGAACCGCAACATGCTGAAACGCCAGCGCGGGGATTGGCACCCCGCCGTTTTCCGCCGTCAATCGTTTGCTCTCCTCCACATACCAGGCAATCTGATCTGGCGCGGGAGAGGAGTAGGAAACAAGGCTTTCGCCTTCCCCCGAATCAAAAAACCAGAGTTGAAAGGCCGCTTTCTCACCCTTGGCGTGCAGAATTGGCAATCGATAGGTTCCGCAGCCAGTCAGCGCCGGGCCATCATCCACTGCCAGGCAGCCGGGGTAGGACTGATAGATTTTTATCTGCTCTTCCAGCGTCAGCGGAGAAGCCGGGTCGTGATTGCCAAAAACCAGGGCAAAGGGAATCCCCCGCTGCGCAATGGGGCCGACGATGTTTCCAATCGCCTTTTCCGCCTTCTCCTGCGCATGGATACGCGCGCCAAACCATGAGCCCGCGATATTGTCGCCCATCAGGATGACCAGATCCGGCTTCACCTCATCCAGAGACGCTTCAATCAATTCGACGGTATCGGGCTTCGTCCGGTTCGTATCCTGTGCGTCGGCCAGCAGCATAATGGTAAAACTGCCATCCTCCCGAAAACGAAGTTCCCCCTCTGGGGCCTTCTCCTTTGCAAACGCCGGCGCCATACTCGTTGCGACAACAGCCGCCGCAAGCAGCACCGCCGCAGCTTTGTTTCTCCATCCACGCATTCGTTCCCCCTCCATTCAATTGAAAGTGCTATCCTACCATAATCTTGCCCTCCGGCAGCACCTCGCCGCCGCCGCCTTCCCCACGGATCGTCAGTGCGAGCGCAAAGGAAATCGGGCCAATCCGGCCGATAAACATTGTCAGAATCGTCGCGATCTGTGCAGCGATCCCAAATTTCATGGTAACGCCGGCCGTCATTCCAACCGTACCGAAAGCAGAAGCCGCTTCAAAAATGCCATCTACACCGGACAGGTTTGGCAGAGTAATCAGGATGACAGCCGCATTCATCACAACCGCTGCAAAGCCCAGCGCGGCAATCGTCATGGATTTATAGACCGTCCGTTTAGGCACCCTTCTGCCGAGCACAACCGTATCATCCCGCCCTCGGATAACAGATACCACGGTCATCATCAGCACAAGGAAGGTGGTCACCTTGATGCCGCCCGCGCAGGAACCGCTGCCGGCCCCAATCACCATCAGAAAGATCATCATCACCTTGGAAAAATCGTACATCTTGCTCAGATCGATACTGGCAAAGCCTGCCGTACGCGCCGATACAGATTGAAAAAGCGCCGCATTGAGCTTTTGAAACAAAGGCAGTGCACCTAGCGTGTTGGGATTGTCAAATTCCACCACCAAAAACACCAAAAAGCCGCCCGCGATCAGTGCGGCGCTCATCAGCAGCATGGCCTTGGTGTGCAGCATCAAGTGGCGATGCCTGCGCCAGGAGAACAGATCCTGAAACACCATGAAGCCAATGCCGCCCAAAAAGATCAGCGCCATCACTGTATAGAGAACGATTACATCCCCATTATAATGGATGAGCGAGCCAAACGGCGTTTCATTTCCAAGAATGTCGAAGCCTGCGTTGCAGTAAGCTGATACCGAAGTAAAAATGGCCACCCATACGCCATGCGCCCCATACTTCGGCACAAAGCGAAGCGAAAGCAGGATCGCCCCGATCGATTCAATCAGCAACGTCGTCGCCACAATGATTTGCAAAAGGGAGCGAATATTGTGAAAGGAGCCTGCGTTTGTATTTTCCTGCGCCAAACGCAGCGTGCGCAGGCCGAGCTTTTTGCGCAAGGAAAACATGAAAAAATTTGTGAGCGTCAGCAAGCCGATGCCGCCGATTTCGATCATCGTCAACAGCACCGCCTGACCAAAAAAAGTGAACTGCGTATATGGGTCTACCAGAGTCAATCCCGTCACACAGGTGGCGGAGGTGGCGGTAAACAAAGCCGTCAGCGGATGCAGCATCTCCCCATTTTTTGAGGAAACCGGCAACATCAGCAGCACCGTTCCTACGAGGATCACACCCAAAAAACTCGCTGCAATCACCCGGGCAGGTGAAAATGGCCTTACCGGCCGCCGTTCTCTTTCCCGTTTCAAACAAACACCTTCCTAAAAATATGCGGAACGCTTGTGCCGCGCCCACTCCCTCTGAGGATTCCTTTATCAGAATGCTTCCTCATCCTAATACAGAATGATTAAAAAGGCAAGGGATTCACGGTTTTTTCTGCCTGTGTTCTTTTGGGACGCCTTCAAGTATGCGATTTTCACCAAAAGTGAGCCATGGCACGGCGCCTTTTTCTCACTTTCCAAAATAAAACCTCTGCTTTGAAACTTGCGGAAAAAGAAGGATTTGAGTATAATAGGGTTTAGTTCTGTTCCAGTGTTGGAACCGATCCCAATGGATGTTAACATCGAAAGGAGTTACGGATTATGAACTATTCCCGCGAAGTGGAAAACATGTGCACGGTCGCCAAAGGCCCTCATCACGGTCCCGCTCCCATTCCCGAAGAGGGCAAATGGGTTAAGTCCTATGAGATTAAGGATATTTCCGGTTTCTCACACGGCATCGGCTGGTGCGCACCCCAGCAGGGCGCCTGCAAGCTCACATTAAACGTTAAGAACGGTATTGTTGAGGAGGCGCTCGTTGAAACGCTAGGCTGCTCCGGCATGACCCACTCCGCAGCTATGGCTGCTGAAATCCTCCCCGGCAAAACGCTTCTTGAGTGCCTGAACACCGACCTTGTCTGCGACGCAATCAACGTTGCAATGCGCGAAATCTTTAAGCAGTTGGCTTACGGCCGCAGCCAGTCCGCTTTCTCCGAGGGCGGCCTTGTTGTCGGCGCAAGCCTTGAGGATCTTGGCAAGGGCCTTCGCTCTCAGGTTGGCACAATGTTCAGCACCAAGGCGAAGGGCGTTCGTTACATGGAAATGGCTGAGGGCTACATCACCCGCATGGCGCTTGATGATGACGATCAGGTGATCGGTTACGAGTTCGTAAAGCTCGGCAAAATGCTGGAGGATATCCGTCACGGCGTTCCCGCTGACGAAGCGCTCAAGAACAACACCGGCAGCTACGGCCGTTTCAATGAAGCGAAGAAGTATATCGACCCGCGTGAAGAATAATAAGACTGTATAAAGGAGGACAATTCACTATGGCTAACGATGTAAAATTCGAAGGCAAAGAGAGAAGAATGGCCAAAATCGAGAAGTGTCTTGCAGAGTATGGTCTTGCAAGCCTTGAGGAAGCCCGCGATCTCTGCCTTTCCAAGGGCATCAATGTGGAAGAAATCGTAAAGGGCGTTCAGCCCATCGCTTTTGAAAACGCCGTTTGGGCTTATACGCTTGGCGTTGCCATTGCGCTGAAAACCGGCGTGAAGGCGGCAAGCGAGGCCGCCGCCACCATCGGCAAAGGCTTGCAGGCATTCTGCATCCCCGGCTCTGTTGCAGAGCAGCGCAATGTTGGCCTTGGCCATGGCAATCTTGGCGCAATGCTCTTAAAGGACGAAACAAAGTGCTTTGCTTTCCTTGCCGGCCATGAGTCTTTCGCAGCCGCTGAAGGCGCAATCGGCATCGCGCGTACGGCAAACAAGGTTCGCAAAGAGCCCCTTCGCGTTATCCTCAACGGCCTCGGCAAGGATGCCGCCATGATCATTTCCCGCATCAACGGCTTCACTTATGTGAAGACGGAGTATGACTTCTACACCGGCGAGCTCAACGTAATCAGCGAAACACCTTACTCCGACGGTGAGAAGGCAAAGGTGAAGTGCTACGGCGCGAACGACGTTCTCGAAGGCGTTGCAATCATGAAGGCTGAGGGCGTTGACGTTTCCATCACCGGCAACTCCACCAACCCCACCCGCTTCCAGCACCTCGTTGCAGGCACATATAAGAAGTGGGCAATGGAGAACGGCGTGAACTACTTCTCCGTTGCTTCCGGCGGCGGCACAGGCCGTACCCTGCACCCCGATAATATGGCGGCTGGCCCCGCCTCCTACGGCTTGACGGACTCCATGGGCCGCATGCACGGCGATGCTCAGTTCGCCGGCTCTTCCTCCGTGCCTGCGCACGTGGAGATGATGGGCCTGATCGGCATGGGCAACAACCCGATGGTCGGCGCAACGGTTGCTTGCGCGGTTGCAGTTGAAGAAGCTGGCAAATAAATAAAGCAAACAGTGTTCATGCAAAAACGGCTGAGGGAGTGCGCTAGCCTCTCCCTCAGCCGTTTTTTTGCGTCAAATCGCTTCTGCGGTCAGTAAAAAACGCTCTAATCCGGGAGCAGCCTTCTCTAGCAATTGAGCAAAATGCAAAGCCCGTATACTTTTGCCGCTTTTTATGATATGATGCAAAAAGCACACGGGCAAAAGCCCAAAGGACGCGGTGCCCTAATTAATCATCATATGTGGAACACAAATGGGCACGATAAAACTTTGAAGGGGGAGTTTAAATGACAAACGATGGCGTTGGGAGGCCATCCTTTCCGAAACGTGCCGTTGTAACCGCAGGCATGCCCTACGGCAATAAAGAGCTGCATTTTGGCCATGTCGGCGGCGTTTTCGTCCATGCAGATATCTTCGCCCGTTTTTTAAGAGATCGAATCGGGAAGGAAAATGTGATCTTTGTATCCGGCACAGATTGTTACGGCGCCACGATAGAGGCCGGTTTTGAACAGGCCGTAGCCAACGGCTTTTGCGGCGCCCTAGCAGACTATGTTGCCCAAAACCACGAAAGGCAGAAGGAAACGCTTTCCCGCTACCGGATCTCATTGGATCTGTTTGGGGCCTCTGCATTGGGAGAGGCTGGCAGTATTCATTCGGACTTATCCGCAACTATTTTTAAGCGGCTTTATGAAAACGGCACGCTCAAGCTGGAACAGACCGTCCAATTCTTTGATGAAGAAAAGGGCGCTTTCCTCAATGGTCGTCAGGTAACAGGCCGCTGCCCCATTCAGGGCTGTAAATCAGAAACCGCTTATGCCGATGAGTGCTCGCTCGGACATCAATATAATCCCGCCGAATTAATCAATCCCATCAGCGCTTTATCCGGCAAGCCCCCCAAGCGCGTGCCGGTCACCAATTGGTTTTTTGACCTGCCGGCTTATGAGAGCTTTTTGAAAGACACAGTCCGCTCCTGGGAGGGCGACCCCCGATACCGCGTGGGGCTTATCAAAACCATCAAAGAATTTTTGCGTAAACCTGCGATCTACGTGAAAAAGGAGCTTCTGGAGAAAGTTCAAGAGATCAAGACCATGCCTGCCTTTACCGTGACGCAGGAGCCGCAAAAAGCATCCTCTGCGCTGGTGTTTGCCGATTTAACGCATCGGGATCAAGCAGTTTCCCTCTTGGAGGAACATAAAATACGGTATCGCACCGGTAAAACGCTGGTTCCTTTCCGCCTCTCCGGCAATGTAAAATGGGGCATCCCCGTTCCGGAAGCCGACGGTGTAGCCGGATTAACCTTTTGGGTTTGGCCGGAATCCCTGTGGGCCCCGATATCGTTTACCAAAGCATATCTGGGCGACGGGATCGAAGGCCGCCAATGGGAACAGTGGTGGAAAGCGGAGGATGCCCAGGCCTATCAGTTCATCGGGGAAGATAACACCTATTTTTACGGCATTGCGGAACTGGGCCTTTTTCATGCATTAAATCAAGGCCTCCGAATGCCCGTTATTGTGCCGAACCATCACCTGCTGTTCGGCAAAACAAAGGCTTCCAGCAGCGGCTCCGTCAAGCCGCCCAAGGCAATGGAGCTTTTGGAGCAATATACACCGGAGCAGTTGCGCATCCATTTTATGAACGCTAGCCTAGGTGAAAAGAGCGTCAGCTTTGAGCCGAAAGCGCTTCTGCAACAGGACGGCGCCTTCGACACCATTCTATATGAGGGGAATCTGGTCACCAATGTGTTTAACCGATTGGTCCGTTCCTGTTTTTACACGCTGCAAAAGCATTGCAATGGCGTCTATCCGGCCGGCACCGTCACCGAGCCGGTGAAAGCGCGATCCGATCAGGTCATTCTGGAATATGAACGCCTGATTTCCCAGTTTGCCTTTGATAAGCTTTTTGAATTGCTTAATCTTTACCTCCGAGACGCAAACAAGGATTGGTCCAGGCGGGCGAAAAGCGAGGATCCCGCGGAGATCCGGCAGCTGTTGATCGATATGTTCCATATCGTAAGGGTTGCCGCCGCCCTGTTTCATCCAATCGTACCGGATGGCTGTGAAATGATCCGGGAGTATTTGCATATAGACGAGCGGCTTTGGGATTGGCAATATATCTTTGAGCCCCTCCGGTTCTTTATGGCTGAGGATCATACCTTCCGTTTTTTGGAGCCCCGCGTCGATTTCTTCAAAAAGCATCCGATGCAGTTGGAGAAAAGCGGAAAATAACGCCGCCAATTCCTTCTGCCAGGGCAACCGCCATCTTCCACCCGGCTTTGCTGTCTATCAAAAACGGTCTGTTCCTCCAGTTATGCTGAGGAACAGACCGTTTTATTCGTTTGAAGGTATCTACCTGCCAGCCTCTTCACCTGTTGCCCGCTTTTCCCTGAGCAGCGCATAAATAAATTCATCGTACCATATGCCCGGTTCCCGACCCGTGCGGTTCCGGATGAAATGGGCTTCCCTACGCATCCCGCACTTTTCCATTACGCGGTAGGAGCCGTAGTTATTCGCCCGGCAGTATCATCCGCTTCCTTCCCCCTCATAAAAACAATCGGCCCCCCTCGGCTACAGTGAGGCGGGCCGTTCTATGCAAATTTCGTCAGAATGTTCTGACAAGCTCTTGGAGATACGCTTTGAAATCTGCGCCAATCTCCGGGTGCGTCAGCGCGACCTCGCAGTTTGCCTTCATGATGCCGAGCTTGTTGCCCATATCGTAACGCGTGCCGACAAAATCCACCGCTGTCAGACCGCTTTGCTTGGCGAGCGTGACCATCGAATCAGTAAAATAGACCTCGCCGCTTTTCTTGTCCACCGGGGTCTGCTCAATGATGCCAAAAATCTCTGGAGGCATAACAACGCGGCCAAGGATCGAATAGCAGGACATAATCTGATCCGGCGTAGGCTTTTCGATGATATTATTGCACTTCATGATATTGTCGCGCAAGGGTGTCACATCCAATGTGCAATATTTCGGCACATCCTCACGCGGCACTTCCTTCACGCCCACCGCACCGAAACCAAACTCCTCATACGCGCGGCAAAGCTGGCCGATGACCGGGTCTTCCGAGAGGATCACGTCGTCGCCATACAGAATGCCGAACGGTTCATTGCCTACAAAGGATTTTGCGCGCAGGATTGCATCCGCCAGGCCCTTTGTCTCCTTCTGGCGGATAAAATAAACGTTCGCCAGGTTCGCAATCGCCTTGAGCTCCTCATAGATATGCTGCTTGGAGGCGTTGTCTTTGAGGTTCGTCTCCAGTTCAAAGGCATGGTCAAAATGATCTTCTATGACGCCCTTGCCGCGGTTGGTAATAATCAGGATATCCTCAATCCCGGCGGCAACAGCCTCTTCAACGATGTACTGAATGGCCGGCTTATCCACAATATTGAGCATTTCCTTCGGCACAGCCTTAGAAGCGGGCAGCACGCGCGTGCCCATACCCGCGGCCGGAATAATCGCTTTTTTTACTTTCATCCTATAATCCTCCTAATATGATCTTATAAAATTTGGGCCAAAAGCTGGATGACCAGCATATAGGCGATGTCATACAGCACATAAGAGCTGAAGCCGAACAGCAGCGACGTTCCACCCTTCTTAAAGAGCTGGAGCCGGTATTCGCTCTCCCCAAGCGTTTGCTCATGGAGCGCGTGCAGGTCCCCCGTCGTTTTTTTAAAATACAGCCGGTTGGCAATCAGCGCGCACACAACATGTAGCACAAGCTGGAGCCCCAGGAACAGGGTTGCCAGCGGCATCGCGCCCCACAGGGCCGCCAAGGCCGATTCCGCTGCTGCCTGGCCCTGCATAGCGGCTTGTGCATACTGAAGATAGGCCTCCATATATTGCTCCAGCGGGCCAGAGAACGCAACCGACAGCGCCAGGAGCAGCGACGTTACAACAGCGCCGGCTGCATACAGCTTTCGATAAAAAAACCAAAACGGCGAAAAGAAAAACGCGGCCCAGTTCCAGCCGATCTTTTTCTTTTCACGGTCCATGCGGAAAAATTTCGAGAGATAGCTGACCGTCCCTGTTCGAACATAGGCCGCAACCTCCGCAACCGGAATGCCGTCAATTTTTTCATCCGGCGGCACATTCGTGACAAATCGCTGCGCATAAGGCTGCCCGCCAAACGGCGAATAACCGCCCGGCTGCTGCGCACCGAGCGGCTGGCCGCAGTTTGGGCAAAAGAGGGTATCCCTTGGGCTATTTGTGCCACAGCGCGGGCAAATAATCCCGAGCTCTGTTTTCTCCTCAAATGCATTTTTCTCTTGTGGCGCCCCCTGCCACGTATATCCGGAGGCATGCTTTTTCTCATTGGCACAGCGGCCCTCACGCATCCAACAGGCACGGTGATGCGGTGTGCCACATGCCGGGCAAACAACCACGTCATCCCCCTGTGTAAAGGCCTGTCCGCAAACTGGGCAGACAGCTCCTTCGTATCGGTTCAAATCAGAACCCCCTATCATTTTGAAAGATATTTTCATTGTAACCAATTCTGCATGAAAATTCAATCGCTATTTTGCATCTGCCCCTATCTTATAAATAAAACATGCGTTAAAAAATCATATGCAGCATACGGGTAACAAAATGCAGGCTGTGAAAAAACAGCCTGCAAAAAAGCTTCACAAATTTGTCTATTTCTCCATGCGCTTTGCGCGTGCCAACAGTGCCTGTGTGATCTGCGCGCCCCTTTTTTCAACCTTTTTAAAATCCATGGCGGGGATATAAAACGCCTCCAGCATATCGTGCGTCTCCTTTGCGTTCTCCAGCATATGGATTGCCTCCGCCAATAGCTCCGCCTCTGCTTTTGCATTGAAATGAAGGCGGTAACGGTGCGTTTTCATTCCTTCCTCATCCATAAAGCGGCGTGCGTGGATACGGCGCAGCGGCGCCTCCGGCGCGGGATGGAACCGGTTTGCGGTAAACAGGCAGAGCCGAAGCTTTGGGATGATCAAATGCTCAATGAGCTTGCCTGCACTCATCGGGCACAAGCAGGCCGTCACATCCAGCCCCGCCGCCAGCGCATAGGAGCGCAGCCTGTCAAGGATCAAGGAAGATACCGCCCCGTATGCATCATCCAGCACGATCACACGGTCGCATTGCTCGGCAATCAGATCAGCGCACATCACAAACCCCTTCGGGGTAATTGCGCTGAGGAAACATCGGCTTTCCCGGCCGACACGCCCATGCCCCGCCCCAAATTCCCGCGCAGCAAAGCGCGAGGCGTATGCGGCAATCTTATCCGTATTGGCGCATTCCAAGGCGATCCGAAGCGTATCATTAGCCAGCGAACCGGCTGCGGAAAGGAATCCGATGCACCGTTGATGATAAGCGCTGTTTTTGAGGGCCGCGGCGCGAATTCCTTCCGCATGCACACGCAGCTGTTCCGCATCCCAGTAATCACCGAGGTTTACAAGCTCCTCCACAGCGCCGGGGAACCGCGGTTCAATCACATGAGGCGAAGTGCCGTCGGCAATACACGCGCGTATCTGCGGGAAAATAACGCCGTCTAAAGAATCCGGGTCGGAAGAGCACAACACACGTTGCGCCGTATAGCCCGCCTGCTCCAGCTCGTCTGCCACTCTGCGCATCAGCCTGGATTTTCCTGTGCCCGGGCCGCCCTTGATGATATAGGCGCGCCAATCTTCTGCCGGGTCATACAATTCATCGAACAGAGAAATAAAACCTTCCGGCGTGTTGGCCCCGAGAAACCGTGCATTGTATTTTTGCTCCATCATTCAATCCCCCATCAAACCAGTTTACACTATTGTATGCAGGCGATTCAAAATGTGACACGAAGCGTTTTTCGACAAAATCAGATCATTTGTATTGTGAATTTGCTTGACAGTTTATTTTGGCTATTCTATACTAAAATCACTTCAATATATTCTATTTTATTATTTTAATTGTAATCCAAGAAAGGGGTCATTGTATGAAAAGGCTGTTCAAAAATGCAACGATCATCGACGGCAGCGGAGCCCCGGCTTTTCAAGGCTATGTCATAACCGAAAAGGATAAAATTGAAGCGGTCTCCTGTGGCAAAGCGCCGGAGGGATTTGATGGAGAAGCATACGATTGTATGGGGCTCACGGTAGCGCCGGGATTTATCGATGCCCACTCCCACAACGATTGGTTCGCCGCGCGGCAGAATCCACTGCCATTTTTCATCCCCTTTGCAGAGCAAGGCATCACCACACAGGTTGTTGGCAACTGCGGATTCGCCCCGTTTGGCTATGATCCTGGCACCCCTTACAAGAACCTGCTTGGAAGCGGCCTATTTCAGGTAGGGGATGCTCAGGGTGATTTTTCCACCTTCGCCGGCTGGTGTGATTCCGCCGCCAAACTGACGCCTTTGAATATGGTGCCTCTTCAGGGCCACGGCCCCATTCGGATCGGTATCTGCGGGTATGAAAACCGGCCGCTTACAGGGCAGGAAATGAAAAAGCGCGATGAAATTCTGGAGCGTTCTCTTTCCGATGGGGCTTTTGGCGCTTCTTTTGGATTGATGTACGAGCCGGATAGATATGCCACAGCCGACGAGCTGGAGGGTGCTGCACGTATTGTGGCGAAACACGGCGGTGTGCTCACCGTCCATGAGAGGGCTTGTTCCGCCGCTTCCACCTCCTACAATCCGCCCTTTGGAGGCAGGCCGCACAATCTGCGGGCACTGGATGAAATGATTGAGCTGACCAAACGAACGGGTGTCAAAATGCAGTATTCCCATCTCATCTACGTGGGCGAATCCTCTTGGAAAACAGTGGAGGAGAGCCTTGCACAAATCGACCAAGTCCGTTCAGAAGGCTATGATTTCTGCTATGACCTGTATTCCATGACCTTTGGAGTTTCAGTTATCACAGTCGTCCTGCCGAATTGGTATCTCTCCCTGCCTTCGGATCAGCGCCACACGCGCTGGACCCATCTGAAGCTGCGCGCTATGATCGGCGCAACCGTTAAAATGCTCGGATTCGGCTTTGATGATATGCAGGTTGCCTGGATTGGGGACGGCTATGAAACCCTCTGTGGGAAGCGCGTGACGGAAATCGCCCGCGAATGGGGCATATCTGATCTGGATGCATATATCAGGCTTGTCGATCTGAGCGAAGGCAAGGGCAGGCTCAATATGTACCGTTATTATAACGATGAAATTATTACCCGCTTGATTCGCCACGAGCCGTCCATTTTCATGACGGATGCATGGATTGAAGAAAAAGGCGTACAAAATGCGGCCGCTTACTCCTGTTTTCCAAAATTCCTAGCCTGGTCGCGCGAGGGCAAAGGTATTCCACTGGAAGCAACGGTTCGCAAGATGACCGGCGCTGTGGCAGATCGCTTCTCCATTGCCGGCCGCGGCTATTTAAAGCCCGGCTATGCGGCCGATCTCACGCTTTTCGACGCCGCGGCCGTCTCCAATATTGGAGACGAGCCAACGCGCCCAATCGGCATTGATTCCGTCTATATTAACGGAAAGTGCGTCGTAAAAGACGGAAAAGCAGATGAACGAGCTCTGTTGGGCGCAGGCATGGTAATCCGAAGATAGGCAGGGCTGTTTCGTCCTCGGCTATTGCTGTATTGATCTGAAATCGATTGCTTTTAAAAAATGTCAATCATTTCTTAATAGCACTGGCGCATATCTCTGATAGAACGGCAGGCGGAGAGCTCTGATTGCCCCGCTGTGCAACGAAAACCTCCCGGGCTCCGGCGGCATTTTGCCCTGCCAAAGCCTGGGAGGTTCGTTTTGAAAAAGCAGAAGGTCACTTGAACTGATCCGGTTTATAAACGGCCGGTCCATAAAAGCCTAGATTTTTGAGCCAAAGAATAACAGTCCAGCCAATACGCCTGGAAACCCCGAAGCTGCGCGCCCTGGCGGCCGTCTGTCACACGGAGCCGAATCCCATCCGCATAGGCAGCTCGAAATCGTGCGATGCGTTTATGCCCAATTGTTTCCGCCGCAAAAACCTGCTTCCAGCCCTTTTTCGTATGCGCTTCCACGGCAAACCCAAAAATGGAGTGTCCATTTGCCAATTCTTCCTCCAATACCACTGTATCAACCTTTTGGTAAGCTGGAAAAGTAAGCGTTAAGCCGTCGGCCTCCCCCTGTGCCGACGCTATGGGGATGGAAAAACGGTCGTCTATTTTTTGCCCTAGCTGTGCCAAGACCTTGGCGTCCGCTTCCGGCACACGGCCGTGCCGGTCGATTACAACCCCCAATAGCAGGTTGCAGTTTCTTCCGACTGTTTTGGTATATGTATCAAACAGCTGATCTGCGCTCATCACCTTTTTATCATGGCCATCAATATAGAACCATTCGTTATCTTTGCGGATTGGCATATCGCACTCCGCCGGTTTCCACTCGGTGCCGTTGCGGTTACCCCTGCCAAGCGCAGCGTCCTGAACCGTTCCTTCCGATTGGCTCTGATCGTTCGTGGTGGAATAGCAGTTAAAAGGAGCCTCCCCCTTCTCATTGCCTACCCAACGCAAATTATTTTTCTTCTTTAGCTTATCGCCCTGGAAGGTAATAGCGTTCGGCTGATAACGCAGGAGCAACGGGGCAATAGGAAGTCCACCTTTCTCCACAGAAAGCGTACCGCCATCAAACCAGATTTCAAACCATTCCCCATAGCGAGACCATAACTCTGTCAGTTGGGTTTCCACAACTTTATTGTAATGTTTTTGATCGCCTGCATCCTTGGTACGCACCAGCCCCGGATTATCCACATTTTCATAGGCATTGCACACGGTGGAATAGTACACGCCCGGCTTGATCCCATATTTTTTACAGGATTCTACAAAGCTTTTCACAATATCCTCCCCATAAGGCGAATTGCCCACATGGTATGGATTCGCGCTGCTTGGAAATAGGGCGAAACCAGTGCAATGCTTTGCCACCAAAACGGCATATCGAACGCCTGCCTTTGCCACGGCTCTGATCCACTGATCTGTATCAAGCGCATCGGGCGCAAAGATTTGCGGGGAGGGCTGATAACCCCAGCTTCTTCGAAACCGATAATCCTGCTCAAATACTGTAATATCGTAATGAAAAATTGCACCAAGTTCACAATCTGCCCACTCTAACTGCTCTCTCGTTGGTACCGCACGTGACATCGACTGCCCATCCTCTCCTGCCTATTCTGATTCGATCCACAAATTCCGCTGTGTATGGCCACTTAGATAAAAACGGCTGCATAGGCGCACTGTGTGCATCTATATGAGGCCCTAAAGGCTGCTTCCAAGCCGCCTGCTCCCGTGAACAGCTGATATCTCTTAGCCCCGTGGGGTCGTAACTGGCTTTGCTTTGTTACTCGCTTCGTAATAAAAAATCACGCGGCTTCCATCTTAAAACCGCGTGATTCCCCTACGTCATGTTGTGGCCGGCATCCGCTTAAGCACCAGCTGCAACCTGCTCTTTTTCCAACGCCTGCTGCGCCGCCTCTGCATCCCGTTCCGACTTCGTCGGCAGCATTGGGATTCCTCCGCGCGAGAGGATCGCCACTTGCAGTGCAAATGCTATCAGAAACAGCGCTAACGCTATATAGATGCCAAAAGACAGCTGACCGCTCAAAATCCCGGCGAGGCCCTCCGGTTTCATTGCCATTTGAAACAGTACCGTTCCCGCTACCATTGCCCCTAGGCCAATTCCCCAACGCACTGCCAGCAGAATTCCACCGCTCTTTGTATACGCCCGCAGGATCAAAATGAGGTTCAGCACCGCCATCAGCGCGCCCACCGCCAGGCATACCACGGCTGCGCACAGTCTGATCAGCGTATCTCCCACTACTGGAGAGCTAAACGCCGCAATCACGCCGCCAAAATCCATATCCTTTACAAACATCACTGTTTGCAAGATACCGTAGGACGCTCCCTCCACCATGTGGTATGGCAGTGTCACATTGATTTTTACCAACGGCAAAAACAACGCGCCAATACACAGCAGCGTTAAAATCCATCGTGCATACGCGAGTTTCGACCCGATGAACGACGTTTTAATCCCCGCCGTCATGTGATAGAGTTTCCCAAATTCTTTTTCCGCTCGTTCTGCATCCTCATCCAGGCGCGCTTCCATTCCATAGTACATAATGTTCACGCCGCAATTCCAGCAGTTCGGCCGCCAATCTGTTTTCTTCAATTTTGCTCCGCATTTCGGGCAGGTTCCCATCACTCGTTCCTCCCATATCTCTAACGGCAATTTAACAAAACCGCCATAAACGAAGAGTTATTCCCCTCATTTTTTATCTGAGTTTATCATATTTCACACTTTTATGCAAGAGGCCACAGCAAAACAGTTTTTATCGCAAACTATTTTTATCACGAAGCGTAGCGAGTAACAAAGCAAGGCCTACCATAACCCTATGGAACAAAGAGATACGCACTGCTTACGGGAACAGTTTGTTACCGGCTATTTTTTTATATACGTACGGGCGCACTGTGTTCGCCCGCAGGCCGGGATAACAGCATGGTGAATCCACATGTGTTTATACAAGGATTAAAAGCGGGCGAACGCAGTTCGCCTCTACAGTGGTTCCCGCATCAACCGCAGGCCCGTTTTAGATGCAAAGCCTGCCCAAATAACACGGGGGCTAAGAGATATCAGCTGTTCACGCAAACAGAAGGCTACCGGCTATTTTTATCTGGCCGTTTTTATCGTTTTCTTTTTTCCTTTTTTAGGTAAATATTTCCTGTTGCAAATGCAAAGGAAAGGAGGAATTTTGCTGTCAATCCACTGCAAAATGTGGTATAATATCAGATATTATACAAGATAAGCGGGGGAATCGCCATATGGTGCAGCCAAAAACCGGAGCGCAAACAGACCTGATAATCGGACGCAATTCCGTTATGGAGGCGCTGCGGGCCGGCCGCGCCATCGATAGCCTTTTGGTTGCGCGTGGAGACCGCAGCGGCTCGATCAGCCGAATTCTTGCCGAATGCCGGGAAAAGGGAATCGTCATCAAAGAGGTCGATGCCAAAAAGCTGGATTTTCTCTGCGGGCAAGGCAATCATCAAGGTGTTGCCGCCTATGCTGCCGCTCATGCCTATGCTTGCGTGGCGGAGCTCTTAGCCCTCGCCAAGGAGCGCGGTGAGCCCCCGTTTTTCATTGTATGCGACGAATTGGAGGATCCGCACAATCTCGGCGCAATCATCCGTACGGCGGAGGCCGCAGGCGCGCATGGCGTTATCATCCCCAAGCGGCGCGCTGCATCCCTAAGTTTCTCCGTTTCCAAGGCTGCCGCGGGTGCACTGGAATATCTGCCTGTCGCCCGGGTTGGCAACCTTGCTACCACACTTGACGAACTCAAAAAAGAGGGCCTTTGGATCTATGGCGCCGACATGGACGGCGCGCCCTACTGTGAAACCGATTATTCCGGCCCAACCGCGCTCGTGATTGGCTCCGAGGGGCACGGGTTGGGCCGCTTGGTAAAAGAAAAATGTGATTTTATCGTTTCCCTGCCAATGAAGGGGCAAATCAATTCTCTCAATGCTTCTGTCGCCGCCGGAATCTTGATGTATGAAGTGGCGCGGCAGAGAGCCGGCCTTTCCTCCGTCCGGCCTAAAAAATGAGCCGGTTTGATTCGTTTTTCCGCCAAAAAAACGTTATGTTGTTTATTTGGGGTGACAAAAATTGAACGATCGCTATGATTTAGAGCAGTCCTCTCCTTTTTCGCTGGATGATATTTTAATGGAGGCTGAATCCATGCCGGATACGGGCGCACAGCAGCCTTCCCATTTGTGGTCTCTGGAAGAAATCGAAGCCCTCCTTTCTGAACATAAAACGCAGCCGTCTGCCCAGCCAGAGCCGGAGAGATCCCCTCTCCCCGGCATAGAAGGCGACGGCCCTTCCATCGCGCTGGACAAGGCAAAAGATGCAGTGGAAGAGGAGACCTTTGAGCCGCTTCTTCCCCTGTTTGAGGAAACGGGCGATATTTTCGATCCGCTCTCCCCGCCGCCTACCGCGCAGGAGGCGCCTCTCCAGGAGGATGCTCCGCCACCCATAATCGCGCAACCGGAACCTCCGCCCGCAAAAGAACCTCCGATGCTGTCTCCCGCGGAACGCCTTGTTCAGATGGAAGAGGTTTTGAAGCCGATCACCGGCATGCAGGAGCCATTTGACCCTACAGCGGAACGCGGCGGTCTGATTGGCGGTGCGCGTGAAAATTGGGAGATGCCAAAAGAAGGGCAGCCCTTGCTGGGCGCAGATAAATATCGGGAGCGTTTTTTCCGTGAGCCCACAATAAAAATTCCAATTGAGCCGCAGCCGGGGCAGGAAAGAGCGCCTCTCATCGATCGGCCCGGGCTTATTCGCAAAAAAAGCGCGCTGAGCGCTACCGCCGATTTGGAACCTCTGCCCACGCTAATTGCCGCCGAAGAGGAAATCGGTGCGGTGCTTGATCAGGGAAAAACGCGGGAGGTAGGCTCGCTGGACATCCTTCCCCCGCAAGCGAGCGCTCCTGAAAAGCAGTTCCCCAAGGATATGGTGGATGGCCAGTTGCTTCTGGAAGGCTTTCAGGAGGAGCGTCCCGCTTCCACACTCGATGAAGAGGAAGCGGAGATGCGCCTGCATGCCATCCGAAAAGAAAAGATCAAGAAATTTAAGCTTGCCGCTGTGGAGGAGCCCGCTTTCCCCGCAGAAAGCCCCGTCGAACCGTCCCCCGCTCCGGACGCCGCAAAAGAGCGGCCGGCAGATGCGCAAAACGGGCCGATTGGAGAATATACCACTCCCTCACAAAAGGCCCCGCTGCGCAGCCTGCTCCGCCGCAGAGCCGCAATAGAAAAACGATGTGCGGCTGGCGCCTGGCTAACTGAGCTATCGCTGATCATATGCGGAATCTTGCCTCAAGCATTCGCCTTCTTCCAGGGAGAAGGGGCCTCTCTCACTTTGTTCAGCGCGGATCAAAAGCTTTATCTAGTGATCCACCTGTGCCTGCTGGCAGGCGTTTGCCTGATGACTCTCCCCGTCATCCGAAGCGGTCTGCGGGCACTATGCCGCCTGAAATGCACTGCGGATTCAGGCGCGGCAATTGCCGCCGTATTCGCTCTGATCCAAAATATTCTTTTCCTCTTCTTTTCTCCAGGCGCCAATGTTGTGGCGCATTTGTTCGGCGCTGCGGCCGGCCTATTATTGGCTGCCTGTATGACAGGCAAAGCGATGTTGGCAAGCAGCATTGCGCGCAATTTTCAATTCTGCACGCAGGAATCTCCACTATATACCGTGCAAAAGGTTCCAAATGAGGAGGATGCTTATGAGATCGGCCGCGGCCTTCTGCTTGGCGATCCGGACGTTCGCTTCTCCTCCCGCACGGCTTTCCCGGCGCGCTTCCGCGCGCTATCCGAGCATCTGGAGCCGGCCGACAGGCTATGTGTGAAACTCGTCCCTGCCGTACTAGCGCTTTCGGTTGCTGTGGGAATTGCCGTTTCCATCCTTCAGAAAAATGTTGTATATGGCTTTTCTGCTATGACCGCGCTATTCTGCATTTCGATGCCCGCAGCCCTCTCATTGGGCGCGGCCCTGCCGCTTTCCCGCGCGAACCGCTCCCTCAATGCCGGCGGTGCCATGGTTTCCGGCTACGCCGCCGCAGAGGATTGCGGCGAGACAAACGCCGTTGTGTTCGACTCGTCGGATATTTTTCAACATGGCGGCTGCAATATCCACGGGTTTAAATCCTTTCATGGCATGCGCATGGACGAAGCGATTTTGGACGCTGCCGCGCTGGTCATTTCAGCGGGTGGTCCACTTGGAGAAGTCTTTGACAGTGTGATCCTCGGCAATCGGAAGATTCTTCCGCCTGTAGAGGATTTATCCTATGAAGATCGCATGGGCCTCTCCGGCTGGATTCATGGCAGGCGTATTCTTGTTGGCAACCGGGAGCTTTTGCAGCATCACAATGTGGAGCTCCCTGCGCGTCAGAGCGAAGCGCGTTATCGGCATGACGGCCGCCAGGTGATGTATCTCGCCGTGGACGGGTTGGTCAGCGCGCTTTTCGTTGTTAGCTATCAGGCAGACCCTAATGTTGCGGAGCATTTGAAAAATTTGGAGCATAAGGGCATTACCATACTCGTGCGCACCTCCGACCCCAATATTACTGATTCTTTTGTGGAGGAAACCTTCGGTCTGCCGCAAAACTGCGTGAAGGTAATCAGTGCGCAGGCGGGCGCTCTCTACCGCAAATACCGCACCACCGTTCTTCAGCGGGCAAATGCGGGTATCGTCCATGATGGGCGCATTCAAAACTTTCTGCGTAGTGTGGCGGCCTGCGCCACGCTGCAAAACGGCGCCAAGCTGCTCACCGTGCTCCATATAGCAGCGGCAGCGCTCGGCTCGGCGCTGGTAGGCGTGCTGTGCTTCACTTCGGATGTCACAATGCTCGGCGTGGTACAGCTGCTTTTGTATCAGCTCTTCTGGGCAATTATCGTGTTGGCTATCGGGGGCAGTGAAAAATTTTAGGATTCCCCCAAAAAATAACCACAATTGATTTTATAAAATTTAAAACGGGTTCTGTAACATGCAAAACATGTTGCAGAACCCCTTCTTAAATTAACAATTGCTTTTTGTGGCCTAGCTGTTTTTGCACCTGAGACCACACATTTCAGCCTCCGCCCCAAGGGAGACACTTCGTAAAGAAGTTGTTTCCCTTCGATTTTGTAAACAATCTAATAAATACGTTTTTCAATATTGCTTTTTCATCAAATTTGTAGTATACTAAATATAATAGCAATGACGAGAAAGAGTAAGCAACGAAAACTTTTCAGAGAATCCCATCATCTTCGGATGCGCTGTGAATGGGTGAAGTGGATTTTGCTGAACATGGTCTCCGAGCTGCGTACCGAGCCCTTGGGTTAGGCTACGCCGGGATCGCCCGTAATAGCGATAAAGTTTCGATAGATCATTTCCTATCCGAACTTGATAAGGCTTGTTATCGTGAGAAACAAGTGAATTAGGGTGGTAACACGTGAGTTTTTCGCTCTCGTCCCTTGTACTATGTATGGGGGTGAGAGCGTTTTTTATTTGCAGATTTATCTGCATAACAACTAAGTGTTACAACTATAAGAAATGAGGTACGAACTATGGAAAACATCATTGTAGGAGGAGCATGGCCATATGCAAATGGTTCGCTCCACATAGGGCACATAGCAGCTCTTCTTCCGGGAGATGTTCTAGCCCGTTATTTCAGGGCCAAGGGCAACTGCGTGTTTTATGTATCCGGTAGCGATTGCCATGGTACACCGATTACCATCAGAGCAAAGCAAGAAAATTCAACGCCGGAAGTAATTAGCGAGCATTATCACAAGGAATTCTGCGACGTATTCAAGAAACTCGGTTTTTCGTATGATCTATATACCAAGACGTCAGATCCGAGACATAAAGAATTTGTTTCAAAATTTCACAAGAGGCTATATAACAGTGATTATATAGAAGAACGAACAGTCAAACAGGCTTTCTGTCCTGCATGTAAAAAGGTACTCACAGATAGACTGATTGTCGGGATTTGTCCTGCGTGCGGTTCTGCTACTCGCGGGGACCAGTGTGATACCTGCGGAGAAGTTCTAGACGCGGATACTGTTATTAATGCAAAATGTGCGGATTGTGGTGCGCCACTATCTTTCGGAGAAACAACACAATTATTTTTACAAATATCAAAACTAAAAAATGAGCTCTGTGAGTTTCTCGATGCCCATCCGTATTGGCGCAAAAACGCTATTGCATTTACAAAAAGATATATTGCTGAAGGACTCCGAGATCGTGCGATAACACGTGATCTTGATTGGGGTATTGATGTTCCCAAGCGCGGATACGAGGATAAGAAAATCTATATATGGGCAGAGAATGTTCTAGGTTATTTGTCAGCCACATTTGTTCTTTGTGAAGAAAGAGGAATTGATTTCAAAGCAGCGTATGGAACAGAAAGCCGTCACTACTATGTACACGGCAAAGACAATATACCTTTTCATACGATCATTTTGCCTTCACTTTTGTTAGCTCACGGAGACGGACTGCATTTGCCGGATAACATTATCTCAAGCGAATATATGACACTTGAGGGAAGAAAAATCTCCACCAGTCAAAACTGGGCTGTCTGGGCTAAGGATCTTGCAGAGGAATACAATCCGGATGCAATAAGGTATTTCTTTATTGCCAATGGACCTGAAAAACGAGACACTGATTTCTCTTGGAGAGAATTCAAAAAGCAAAACAACTCAGAGCTGGTTGGCGCTTGGGGAAACTTGGTCAACCGTACACTTGCCTTTGCTGTTAAGTTTCTTGATTGTCAAGTTACGCCTGCAATTATTGATGCTAATATTAAAAAGCGAATACGGCTGTTGTACAAATCCGTTGGAACAAAAATAGAAAAAGGTACCTTTCGTGAGGCTCTTGAAGAAATATTTGAAGTTGTTCGATTTGGTAACGCCTATTATGATGCCAAACAGCCGTGGAAAACAAGGGCCAACAATCTCAAAGAATGCAGAAACACGATCAGTCATTGTGCGTATTTAATTGCCAATATCGCCATTCTGCTGCATCCCTTTTTACCTTTCTCTTCATCAAAGGTATCGGAATGGCTCGGCGTCGAACTTAAATGGGAAGAACAAGATATCGGTGTAAAAATTATCCCTAGGGACATCTCTATACTTTTTTCTAAAATAGATTGATATCCACAAGTATAACGAGCATCAGATTATGATCACACAAACCGAAAAAAGAATCTGATAAAAAGCCGTTGGGGCGCCTTCCTTACAGATGGCGCCCCAACGGCTTTTTTTCGTTAAGTAACACGCTTATAAAATAGCCACAGATCCTGAAAGCTCCCATCCTTCATCCGGTACCCTTCCGGCGTAACGCCGAGCCTGGTAAAGCCAAGCTTTTCATAAAGATGAATCGCCGCTCTGTTCGTGCAGACTACGGCGTTAAACTGTAGCCCGCGAAAACCAAACCGGGCGCACATCTTCAGCGAATGCCTCACCAGCCTTTCCCCTACACCGTAGCCCCGGCAGCCAGGGCGCACACCGTAGGAGGCGTTCGCTATGTGGGCACATCGGCCCACGTTGTTGGGGTGCAGAATATAAAGCCCTTGCAGCGCCCCGGTTTCATCCACAGCCACGCCTGAAAACGTCTGCTGCTGAAAAAAGGCGCGCGCCCGGTTAAGCGCCATCCGCTCCTCCTGTGGGAAGCTGTCGCCTTGCTCCACAATCGCATTCCAAATCTCGGCCATCCCAGGTAGATCCGCCTCACAATATTCTCTGATTTCAAGTTCCATTTATCATCGCTTCCCGTTCTTAAATCGTTTTTCCGGAGCCGACATGACCTTTTTCTACAAACCGCTCCTCATATTTTTGCAGCGCCAGTTCCAACGCATCCTGTGCATCCAGCCCCAGGCAGCTGCACAGACACAGGATAGAAAACAGGCAGTCGCCCATCTCCTGCGTAATCTCCTTATGGTTGGTAAATGGCTCCGTCTCATAGCCGGTTGCCTTCAGTATTTCCTTTCCCAATTCACCAATTTCCGAAACGAGATCGATAAACCTCCCCTGCGCGGAAAGCGAAAGGCCATGTTCCCGCGCAAAATCTGCTGCCTGCTGCTGCGCATCCCTCATCTGATCTCTCCCCTTTATATTATTGTTGATTGAATATTCAACAAATTGCTTGAAAAGTTTTCCTTTTATGCTATACTTTTATATCATATCAGAATTCCGATATGATTCAAAACAAGAATTTACGAAGAAAGGGGAGGGATTTGCATGTTACAGCAAATTTCAGCGGCACTGCTCACCATCATACAACTGCTTCTGGCACTGTTCGGGTTTCCCGCAAAGGGAACTCCACAGCCGCAGACAGACACGCCCTGTGTATTCGTCCACGGTCTGGGCGGCTGGGGTAATTACGACACGGTCAATGAGGTTGCCCCATACTGGGGCATGACGACCGGCAGCTTACTAGCCTACCTGGAATCGGAAGGCTATGACTGCTATGCGGCTTCCGTTGGGCCGATTTCCAGCGCATGGGACCGTGCCTGTGAGCTTTATGCACAGCTGACGGGAACAACGGTGGATTACGGCGCAGCGCACTCTGCTGCTCATAATCACGACCGCTATGGCAAAACATATGCACAGCCTCTTTTCTCCGGCTGGGGGCCGGAGAAAAGAATTCACCTCTTTGGCCACAGCTTTGGCGGAGCTACGGTGCGGCTTTTCACACAGATCGCATGTGAAGGCATTCAGGAGGAAATCGATGCCTCCCCAACGGATGTTTCTCCCTTCTTCCGTGGAGGAATGGACAGCTGGATTTACAGCGTGACCACGCTGGCCGCGCCTCATAACGGCACCACCATGGATGGCGCCATGCGGGAGGATGACGCGACCGGCGCCATCTACCTGCCGCTTACAACGCTGGCGGGAGCAATCGGCAACCTGCCCGTTGTCAACGGGATGTATGACTTTCAGCTGAGCCAGTTTGGGCTCACCACCTTGCCCGGCTCCTATGCCTTCAACGTCGCCCGGCTGTCCGAAATGCTGAATTTCACCTCCAGCCGCGATCATGCCGGCTACGACCTCTCGCTGCGCGGCGCATATGACCTCAATTGCCAGATCAAAGCGCAGCCAGGCATCTATTATTTCTCCTATGCCGCCTGCGCAACGCAAGCGGACGGCAAAGGCAACTGGGTGCCCATTTCCTCGATGGAGACGATATTCAAGGCCCCATCTTTCCTGATCGGCCGGAAGGCGGAGCCCTATACCACCTCATTCGGCTTGGAGATCAACGCCGAATGGCGGCAAAACGACGGGCTTGTCAACACCATCTCCGCTCTGCGCCCACTTTCGGAGCCCGGCATGAATTACGATAGCGGCAGTATCCAGCCCGGCATATGGAACGTGATGCCCGTTGTGGAAGGCCGCGACCACATGGCCTTTATGGGCGGCCTGCTCAGCGGGGACGCCGACTGGCTGCGTAATTTCTATCTTGACCATATGAAAATTCTGGATTTCATTGCGGCATAAAGCCCGCCGCATGGAGAAAGAAACGCCTCCCGCCCGCAGATTGGTGCACCGCTCCAGATTGTGCGGACAGGAGGCGTTTTCTTCTTTATTAGCTTGCAGATCAGTCTCCGTTAACTTGCAACGCCTGAGCGATATCCAGCCCTTCCGGCTCGCCGCCGAGCGCAGCCTTCATGGCATGCTCCTTTTGTTTGTCAATGTTATAGACTAGCAGCAGGGCGACCGCCATGATCACGGCTCCCAGCAGCATCAAAAGGATCGCCATGTTTTTCATCCGCTCCCCCACACCCGGGAGCTGGTTTGCGCCCAGCTTCGCCTCATATCCGACCCATGTCATAGAAAGAATGATCAAAGAGGCTCCCACCCCCTGCGCAAGCTTCCGAAACAGGGAGTAAAATGCGTAAACAGACCCTTCTTCCCGGTAGCCGGTTTGGAGCTGCTGGTAATCGGTGCAATCCGCTACCATGGCCCAACAAACCAGTTGGAAGAGCGCCCCGCCGAATTGGAGCACAATCAGACATACCATATATAGCGCGGGTCCGAGCATCCCATTGCGGGGCATTGGGATAAACAAAAACACGGAGCCGAAAACGATACTAATGAGCAGCGGAACCGACACCGCCAGCTTTTTGCCAAACCTGCGGACGATTTTTCCGACGAAGGGGATCATCACCACAGAGGAAATGGATCCGATCAGGTTGGCGACGGTGAGCAGCTGCGTGTTTTGAAAATAAATCTGATAGACCCATTTTGTGGTCTGCACATTCGAGGTATAAAAAACGAGCAGGGCAAAGGATGCAATGCACAGAGCAAGCAACGGGCGGTTTTTCAAAATCCGTTTGAGCGTCCTGAAATAATGGTAGGTCACCGCAGGCTGCTCTACCTGGAAGCGCTCGGTCGTCATTTTCAGGCAAAAATGATATGCAACAAATGCAACTGCCCCCATGATAAGCCCGATCCAGACAAAGCGCTCCCCGATGAGAGTATTGTTCTCATATACAAAAAATGGAAGCAGCAGCGTCACCAGACCCCCGGCGCCAGCGCCGATGCTTCGGTAGGTGGAAAGCTGCGTGCGTTCGTTAGGGTCTGCGGAGATCGCGGAATTCAGCGTGCCATACGGCACATTGACCAGTGTATAGAAAATATCCCACGCGAGGTAGGTAACCACGCATACAATCACACGCATGGCATACGATGCGTGCGGGATCGGCAGGAATGCCAGCGCGCCGGAGACGATCAGCCCAAAGGAGCCGATGCGAATCCACGGTTTATACTTGCTTTTTGCGCTGATGCGCCTGCTGTCCATAATCCCGCCCATAATCGGGTCGTTGACCGCATCCCATATTTTCAGGAAAATGATGATGATTGCCCAGGTTGCCTCGGTTAATCCGATATACTGCGTATAAAAGTCGGCCAGATATGCGGTGATGAGCGCAAAGCTCATCTGGCAGCCAAAATCGCCCAGCGCATACCCGATCTTATCGCGCATGCCGAAAGGGCGATCCGCTTTGCTCGCCGGAGCGGCGGTGGTTAACCGGTTCATCGTTTTGACCCTCCTCCTTCTTTCGAACAAAAACTGATACGGTTTGGCGCGGCAGCCTTATGCCCGTGTCGCCCGCTCCGCAGCGGCCCGTTTCTCCAGTTCTGACGCAAACAGCGCCTCATCCAGCGGGAGGGTGATCTCCTGATCCAGCCAGCTGGATAGATAGACCGCGTTTGACAGCGCGAGGCCGCGGATGCCCTCCGCGCCCGGCGCGATCAGCGGCTCCCCATGCAACACCGCGCGGCTGAAATTACGGAAGATGTTCATATGCTGCCCAATCAGCCCCAAACGGACCGCATTGGTAAGGCTCCCTGTTGTTTTCCGTACGACAGTATGTGGGATCTGAGGCATAAATTTCTCATTCTGCCTATTAAAATCACTTTCCAATACCTTCAGCTTACAAAACGTCATCTTTTCCTTTAATAAATTTTGTTCAATAACAATTCGGCCGCCGTCGCCGGAAATCTCCAGCCGGTTTGTGCCCGGATAGTCGTGTGTGGAGGTGACGAAAACGCCGCTCGCGCCGTTTTCATATTCCGTATAAAACGTAACGTCGTTTTCCACGTTGATTCTGCGATGCATGCCCGTTTTGGCATAACCGCGGACCTTTATCGGCATTCCGCCCAGCCACTGGAACAGGTCAAGCTGATGCGGGCACTGGTTGATCAATACGCCGCCGCCCTCGCCGCTCCACGTGCCGCGCCAGCCGCCCTGATCATAATAGGCCTGTGGGCGGTACCAGTTGGTGATCACCCAATTGATCCGCTTAAGCTCGCCCAGTTCGCCGCTGTCAATGATTCGTTTCGCCTCCCGGTAAAGCGGGTTGGTGCGCTGGTTGTACATAATCCCGAATACCTGCCCCTGTTTTTGCCGCGCAAGCTCGTTGAGCGCCCGCACAGCGCTTGTATAAACACCGGCCGGCTTTTCAATGAGCACATGCTTCCCTGCCTCCAGCGCCTCCATGGCAATGCCCGGATGGTCGTAGTGCGGCGTTGCGACGACGACCGCATCCACCTCCCCGCATGCGAGCAGCTCCCGGTAATCCGCGAAGCGCCGCACGCCGGGCAGCGCCTGCTCCGCCCACGCGAGCCGTTCCTCCGAAAGATCGCACACGGCGGCCAGTTCCCCGTTCTGATCCAGCCCCTGTTTGAGCTTCTTTGCATGCGTGCCGCCCATTTTGCCGATCCCGACAATTCCATATCTGACCTTATTCATATTGCCCTCCGATCTCCTCAAGCATGGATACCAAATTTTGATGCTGCCACGCAAAAACCTGCGCCCTGCTGACAGGTTGCAATCCCTTAACGCCCATCTCCCGGTCAATTTGCCGGAACACACGCCCCCTTCTGGTGTTGGTGGCAAAGGGGAGCAGGCGGAACGCCCTTTTCAGCAGCGCATATTGCAGCGTGTGTGGCTCCAGCGTCAAGAAGCCGCCATAGCCGGAGGCATTCAGATCCGCTAACAGCTCCGGAATCCGCCCCTCCCCTGTTCCCAATGGAACCTCGATCCCCTCCGCGCAATCCTTCATATGGTAATAGACGGTATACCGTTTGGTCTGCCGGTGCGCTTCCCACGAATCCACGCCGCACTGGATGTAGTTGGAGGCGTCATAGCACAGAGCGAACCCCGGATGGTTCAGGGTGTTATAAAGCGCGAGGGCTTTCTCCGGGGTATCCCCGTAAATCCTCTTTTCATTCTCATGGATCAGGGTGACGCCGCTGCCCTCCGCCAGCTTCAGGAAGCCGTTCACCTTTTCCGCCACGCGCTCCAGCAGACGATCCTCCCCCGCAGCCTTTGCGGTAAAAAAGGAGAACACGCGGATATATGCGCATTCCATCTCCTGCGCGATTGCAAGCAGCTCCCTCAGCTGTTTCAGCTGTGCCTGATAGGCTTTTTCGTCCGTCAAGTCGATTTTCCCGATCGGAGAGCCGATGGAAGAGAGCTGGACGCCCTGCTTGAGCAAGGCCGGTTTCACATCCTGCCGAAATGACTGCAAAGAATATTGCGCAATATTTTTACCATTGACATTGCGCGGGCACAGGTAACGCATCCCCAGCGTTTGCATTGCTGCAAGCTGCTCCTCGAGCTTCGGGCTGACCTCGTCAAAAAAACCGGATATTTTGAACATAAATTTGCAAATTTCCTCCTCTCTTTCGTATAATGATTCAACTATATCAATATTGCTCATAAAAATCAAGGCGTTTGGGTGAGAATATTTACAGACCACTTTACTTTTTATGCATTCTTTTTAAGTTGTATCGGTTGAAACGCCGCAGACATTTCAAAAAAAACCGCCGTTCCCCAGCAATCTATGCTGAAAAACGGCGATTTTATCGCTAGAATTCTTTTTATCTGGATAATTCCTTTTTTATCCTACTTCATTCTTCTTTTCATCCAGCCTCTTCAAAAAACAGACCACACGATTTGCTTCCTGAAACCCTACGCTTAAGTGAAAATGGATGCTCCTCACATTTTCCGCCTCTGTGTCGCTCGCGAATTCCGAGCAGCCCCGCGCCCGCGCCCAGGCTTCACAGGCGCGCACCAGCTCCGCCGCCACGCCACACCGCCGAAACGCAGGTTCCACATAGATGCCCTCCAGATAGCCGACCGGGCTGGTGTACGCCCCCTCCACATAGTCGTGCCGCAGGCCGCACTGAGCGAACCCGATCAAGCTGTTCTCTTCCTGCGCTAAAAAAACGACGCCACCCGCCTGACAATGCTCCTTCAAATCAGCTTCCATCTCGCTTCTTGTATGCCCCGGCCAAAGCTTTAACGCCAGGCCAGCAGCGGCGGAGCGTTTCGTGTGATCTGTTGCCGCAACGATTTTCATCTCATCATTCATCCTTTTCAAAATCCCGGTACATCAGGCTCGGCTGAATGCCCGTATTGTTCTGGTATTTCCCGCTTGCATACAGGTCGAAATCCCCGCCGATATCGTGGTAATAAATCTGGCAGATCTCCACATCCGGGTAAATACGCACCGGCTGGATGCAGAAAATCTCCAGCGTCCAATAGCCCGCAAAGCCGATATCTCCGAACCCGGCCGTCGCGTGGATAAACAGGCCCAGTCGTCCCGTGGAGGAGCGCCCCTCCAGCATGGGTACATAGCGCTCTGTTTTGGTATATTCGTTCGTGCGGCCGAGATACAGCCGGTTCGGCTCGAGCACAAGCCCTTCCTCCGGTATGACGATGCACTCAGTGGGGTTGGCCTGTTTCATATCCAGCGTATTGCCGGTATACACCAACAGCTCGTTATGCAGCGAAAGGTTATAGCTGTTGGGGTTAACGCGCTTTGGGTCATACGGCTCGATGATGATATCAGAGCCGATGTGTTTTTGGATCGCCCTGCCGGATAAAATCATACGTTTGCTCCTCTCAGCAAAAATTGATAAATGTCTTTGCTCGCTTTTTGGTCAAATGATTCCTTCAACTGAAAAAGGCGTGCCACTTAGGCAACGTCACAAATGCGCCGTTGGAGGGGCAGTTCTCCGCCGTCAGGCCGAATTCCTCAACGACTTTGCGACCTGTTCCAACCCCCTCCCGGATCGCACGCTCACAGGCCGGGAGGGCTTCCCTTCCGATTTCCCGAAGCTGATATAATCCCATCTCTCAGCTGCCTCTCCTACTTTTGGGCTCTCCAATTTCCCGCCAGCCATTGCGCCACGCCGTCCGCTTCATTGCTTTTGATCACCCCGGTTGCGGCCGCTTTTAATTCCGGCACGGCGTTTTCCACCGCATAACATTCATCTGAGCATTCGAACATCCTAAGATCGTTGATCGCGTCGCCGAAGGCCACCACTCGGTCAAACCCCAGCAGCGCGCAAAGCTTGCGGATGCCATGCGCCTTGGTAGCCCTTGCCGGCATGATCTCCAGCCAGTATTCCTCCCGGTAAAGCTCCTGCTGGAACGTTACAGAAAAGCGCGTGTCTCCCCGCACCGCATTGTAAAGCGGCGAAAGCGCATCCTGCTCCCCGATACAGGTGATGTAAAACACCTCGCCCTGATAAAGCGCCGGTTCCGCACTCACCGCGCGGAAGCGCTTGTCCCCTTTCCGGCAGCTGAGATAATACCGCACGCCCTCGTTCTCCCGCTCCGGCAGCCACGAAACGCGCTCCTCGCCATCCAACAGCGCATACGCAAGGGCGCTCACCGGATGACGCGATAGATGCCCGGCCAGGTTTTCGACCTCCTCCGGTGAAAAAACAGTGCGGGAAAGAACTTTCCCCGTTTGCGCATCCTGCAAAAATACGCCGTTGTAGGTGATAACCGGAAGCCTCGTTTGCAGCCCCGCCGCCACAATACGAGCAGAGTGCACGCTGCGCGCCGTTGCATAGGTGAAGGGGAGGCCTTCTTCGATCAGGAGGTTGAGCGTTTCCGCCGTATATGCACTCAACCGTGCCTCCTGGTTTAGAAGCGTCCCATCCAGATCGGAAACATAGAGTGTTTTCATATGGCCCGTTCCTCCCTCAAAAGTGCGATCACCTCATCGAGCCGTTCGCACTGCGCATACAGTAGCGCCTGCGTCGCCGCGTCCGGCTGCCACTGGTCAGGGATCATCACTGCTTTTAGCCCCGCACGGCTGGCGGAAAGGATGCCGTTGCGTGAATCCTCCAGCGCCATGCAGTCCTCCGGACGCTCCCCCAACTCCGCGCAGGCCATAAGGTAGATATCCGGCGCGGGCTTGGAGGCGCGGAGCCGGTCCCCGCCGATCACCGCGTCAAAACAGGCTTCTACGCCCGCGCTTTCTAAGCAGCGTTTCACCTCATTCTCCCGGGTTGAGGAGGCAACCGCTGTTTTATAATGCCTTTCCTTTAAGTATGCAAGCAGTTCGTGCAGCCCGGGCTTGACTGGCACGCCGTGTTTCGCATAATAACGGTCAAAAAAAGCGCGGGTCAGGCGGTCGAGCTGATCAAAATCGACCTTTTCCCCAAAGGTCTCCCGCCAGATCTTGCGCGCCATGGGCAGGGCAAGCCCCAGCGTTTTCCGGTTCATGTAACCCGCCGGGCCGATGCCGAGCTGCCGCCCCGCCTCATCCCAGGCAAGAGCACAGAGCCGCTCTGTGTCAAACATCAGGCCGTCCATATCAAAAACAACCGCCCGGATCATCTCATTCCCTCCGTTAATTCCCGCTCGAGCATTTTGCCGCATCAATGGCCAGCACGATCATCAGGCACAAAAGCACATCCTCCGGCTGCGCGATATCAATGGTGTAGGTATCCGTCCAGCGCAGCAGCTCCTTCTGCGCCGTCATCACCAGTCGGCCGGCATGGTCGGTCACGCGATAATCCCACTCAAGCCAGTCGCCCTCTACCTGCCAGCCGCCGCAGTCAAGCGTAAAGCGGGGCTTGAAAAAGGTGAACTCCTTTTTGATCTGCCCCATGTACTGATCCCCAAGATACAGCGCAAACCGTGGCAGGAAGGTCAGCACCTCCTCACGCACGGTGCCGATGTGGTTCCCCGCCATATCCATAATCTCCAGCTTATGGCCCCAAGCCAAACGGCCCTCCACAGTGAATACGGTGTTGCCCGCCTCATCGTAGATATCGAAGCTGTCAAACCAAGAGAGAAAACGCTGTTTGAATAATAGACGCATCAAAATACCCCTTCCCGTATTCCATCAATCGTTCTTCCTGCCAAACATCAACCTGCACAATCGCTTGCCGGATTCCGTGCGAAAAATTCTGCGGGCAGCGCTCCACACAGCGCTTTCACTTGCCCCTTCCTCACAGAGGTTCACAAGGCAATCTGCCTCCATAAGAATCTGGAAATCCACCCCGTCAATCCCGGTATCCGTCTGATGACGGCCGACAAGAAAAGCCACGCGGTCAATCACGTCCTGTGGAAAATAGAGCTCTTCCAGCATTGCTTTCGCCTGTGCAGGTTGGAGGCCAACATCATGCACATAGGCCGCCGCCTCCACGATAAAACGCGTGTGCGCGTCGATCCCTTCCGATACGGCAATCAGCCGCGCAAGGCTGTGCACCTTGAGAAAATGCTGAATGCGTTGGGGGTCGCCCTCATAATAGGCAATCATCCCATCACACAAAAGATCAAGCGGGCCCATAGCCCCATCCCCTTTCCTGTTCCTTTTTTAGCCAATGCCTTTATAGATAAACCCCAGGATTAAAATCAAGACGGTCAGCGGCACGTAGACAAGCTTCGCCGTTTGCCCAAAGGCCCGCGAAACCGGCTTTTTCCGCCCCTCATCCAGCTCCCTACGAATGTTATCCCAACCCAGCACATAATAGATCGAAACCGCGCCCAGAACTGCCCCGATAGGCACCACCACAATCGTGATGAAATCAAGCCAACTGCCCACACGCGGCTCCGCCTCCAAAAAGAGTCCGGCTGCGAGCGTGATCGCAGAGCAGATGAGCACCGCCGTTTTCCGCCCAAGGCCGAAATGGCTCTGCCAGCTTTCCGTGACGGCCTCAAACATATTGATCAGCGAGGTAATCCCCGCGAATGCCACCGAAATAAAAAAGAACACGGCAAAAGCCCTGCCGAACGGCATCCTTTGGAACACCGTCGGCAGCGCGATGAACATCAGCGACGGCCCACGGGTGACATCCACGCCATAGGCGAATACGGCGGGCATAATCGCAAGGCCGGAAAGTAGCGCCGCAAGTGTGTCGAACAATGCCGTGCGCAGGGAGGCCCGCGGGATATCCGCCTCTTTCCCCAAATACGCCCCGTAGACGATCATGCCGGAGCCGGTGATTGAGAGAGAGAAAAACGCTTGCCCCATCGCCATCACCCAGGTATCCACCCGCAGCAGCGCCCTCCATTCCGGAACAAAGAGGAATTTGTAGCCCTCTGCCGCGCCAGGCAGGAATGCGACCCACACCGCCAAAATCAGGAACAGCCCAAAAAACAGCGGCATAAGCACCTTGCTCACCTTTTCGATCCCCTTCGTTACGCCGAACATCAGCACAAGGCCCACCAGCACAACGATCGCCACATGCCAGGGCACGCTTCCGAAGCTGCCCGAAGCCTGGTGAAAAAAGGCTTCCACGTCCGCAGTGAGCAGCTCGCCCGTAACGGAGCCTGCCAGGCTGCGCAGCACCCAACCGAGGATCACCGCGTAGCCGATGGCAATGCCAAGCGACCCAAGCAGCGGAATCCAGCTCAGAGCCGCGCCGAGCTTCTTTCTCCCCCTGCGCGCGAAGCAGTATTCGTAAGAGCCAATCGTCCCCGTGCGGGCCAGCCGGCCGATTGCAAACTCGCCCGAAAGCCCCACCCAGCCGAACAGGAACGTAAACAGAAGATAGGGAATTAAAAACGCCGCGCCTCCGTACTGCCCGACTCGATAGGGAAACATCCAGATATTCCCGAGCCCGACTGCCGAGCCGACGCAGGCAATCACAAAGCCCAGCGAGGAGCTGAACGTTCCGTTTCGATTCCCTTTGATCTGCTTGTCTCCCATTTTCAAACCCTCTCTTGCCTCATGGAGCCGAAAAGCCCCTTCTTTTCATTCGGTTTTATCGTCAACACAGTCAATACATCATTCTGCACGCTGAATTTCACCTCGAGCCCGGCAAATTCCATGCCGTAAACTCTCTGGGGATCGGTATGATACGACGGCCGCGGATCCTGCGCCAACACACCCAGCAGCGCCTGTCTGTGCTCCTTTGGCACTTGCGCCAACAGTGGTTGCGAAACTTCCACTTTGAGGGGCCCGTCTATTTTTTGCCCGGCAAACCCGCCGCTGGCCTGTGGATAGCTATCTGCAAAGGGGAGATAGGGTTTGATATCCAGAATCGGCGTACCATCCATCAAGTCCGCGCCCGAAACCAGCAGCACCTGCCCTAGCGTTTCATCCCGCCGGATACCGTCCAGCCGGACGGCAGAGAGCCCAATTGGGTTTGGGCGGAACGGGGAGCGGGTTGCAAACACGCCCATGCGCGTATTCCCGCCCAGGCGAGGGGGGCGCACGGTGGGCGACCAGCTCGCCCGCACTGCTTCAGAAAACAGCCAGATGAGCCAGATATGCGAAAAGCCCTCTATCCCCCGCAGCGCTTCCGGATTGCGGTATTCCGGCTCAAAAACAAGTTCAGCCTTTAGCTCCTCCACCAGCCCGCTCTGGCGTGGGATGCCGAATTTGGAAGGGAAATCGCTGCGGATGCGGGCGATGATTTTCAGTTCAGGCACGGGATCCATGACATGCACCTCGCTATGTTACACTTTTTTGAATCAAAATGGCAACTCCTGTGCAGGTATAGTACTTCGTTCTTCTCAATGATTTCAGCGCCCTCAATCCAGGCGCTTGCTCAAATACAGAGCCTTGTGCCCCACAAAGATTTCACACGGTAGCCGGCAGAAATAATCCCAGCCGAATTATAATACACATCCTGATTGGTTATTTCGTCTGTCGAAGTTGTTGCAAATTTTGCAACAGTTGCATCTTGCCGGAGCCCACCTTCTGCAAAAATGTTTCTGATGCGGCTTAATATCGTCGCTTTAGCCCCTGGAAAGCAAGGCAACCGTCTCCACATGTCCTGTCCTCGGAAACAGATCTACCGGCGTTGCTTCTCTGGTTTCGTACCCCTTTTCCCCAAACAGCTTCAAATCCCGTGCGAGCGTTGCCGGGTCGCAGGAGACGTAGACCACCCGCCGGGGCGCCATGTTCACCACTGTATCAATCAAATGCACATCGCAGCCCTTACGCGGCGGGTCAAGCACAATCACATCCGGCTGCACGCCCTCTTCGGCAAGCTGACGCGCCGCCAGCGCCGCATCACCGCAGAGGAACCGCGCGTTCGTGATCCTATTGAGCGCCGCATTGCGCTTGGCATCCTCAACCGCCTCCGGCACCGCCTCCACACCGATGACCTGTTTGGCCTTGCCCGCCATCGTCAGGCCGATCGTGCCTGTGCCGCAGTAGAGGTCGAGCAGCGTTTCCGCCCCGGTCAGCGCGGCATATTCCGCTGCCTTTTGGTAGAGCCGCTCCGCCTGAGAGCGGTTCACCTGATAAAAGGATAAGGGTGAAAGGAAAAAGCGCAAGCCGCAGAGCTCGTCTATGATCCCATCCTCTCCCCAAAGCGTTCTGCACACGGGGCCCAGCACAACGTTCGTCCGCGCCGTATTGCTGTTCAAAACCAGGCTTTTGAGGTTCGGCATTTCCCGCAGAAGCTCCCCGGCGAGCAGCTCCGGCTTCGGGATTTTATCGCCGTTGACCACTGCACAAGCCATCACCTCACCCGTCGCCTGTGCCTTGCGCAGATAGATATGCCGCAAAAGACCTTCTCCCGTTTCCTCGCTGTAAATCGGCACCTGATTTTCTCCGATCCAGCGGGCGAAAGCCCGCAAGGCGCCTTCAAACTCCGGCGGCTGGAGCCGGCATGCACGGCAATCCACAATCCGGTGGCTGCGCGGCGCAAAAAAGCCGATTTTCAGCTCTTGCGCCGATCCGCCAACAGGAAACTGTGCCTTATTACGGTAGCCATCCGTTTCCCCCGCTGCGAGAATCGGCTGGGGCGTAATCGTAAGATGCCCAATGCGCGAGAGCGCGTCCGCCACCGTTTTCTCCTTGAGGCGGCACTCCGCTTCATATGTGATATGCCGCCAAGCGCAGCCCCCGCATTGCTGGAACACCGGGCAGTCAGGCTTTACACGATCCGGAGATGGGGTTACGATCTGATGAATCCGCGCCACTGCATAATTCTTTTTCACCTTAATAATATGTGCAGTGACGGTGTCGCCCAGCGCCGCATTCGCCACAAACACGGCTAGGCCATTATCGTGCCCAACACCGCTCCCTTCGGCGGTTACGCCGGTAATTTTTAAAGGAATCCGATCATTTTTCTTTAATTGATTCGGCATGGAAATGCCCTCCATTATCCGACCATATACGTCACATTTTCCGCAAACCGGAACACAGCTTAGTATACCACAGACGGATACCCGCCCGCAATGCACATCGGTTGCGCAGCGCATATTCCGTTGACAAATCTTTAAGATCCGTGTATAATGATCGTCGCATCCAATCAAAAACTTGTATCGAGGCGTAGCTCAGTTTGGTAGAGTGCTTGGTTTGGGACCAAGATGCCGCAGGTTCAAGTCCTGTCGCCTCGACCATCAAAGCGCGCCGGTCTCATGTTGAGTGGGTCCGGCGCGTTTTTTTCGAAAAAACATCCCTATGTCTGGTCTATTTATTTTGAGAAAGAATGGTTTCCCATGAAATTCTGCATTGATACCGCTCCGTGCAAGGTCTGATTCGGGCGAATTTGCACGGAGCAAAATAAACTTTAGCTGCCTCCACCCGCCCGCCGGGCCTTGCACTTTTATTTGACAACAAATAAAGGGGGGCAAGGTCAATATGAAATCAATTCAAACAACACTCAAAGAACTTCACACATTTCTCATCCTATGGATGACACAATCCTTTTCCGCGTTGGGCAGCTCGATGACGAGCTTCGCGCTGGTCGTCTGGTCCTACCAGCAGCAGGGATCAGCGCTGACAACATCGCTGCTCTCCATCTGCTCATATGCGCCGTATGTTTTGCTGAGCGTCTTCGCGGGCGCTTTGAGCGATCGGTGGGACAAAAAGGCCACGATGCTGGTAAGCGACACCTTTGCCGCTCTGTGCACCCTAACGGTGCTCATTCTGTTGCAGACAGGCCGCCTTGAAATCTGGTTTCTTTATATCATCAATGCATTGAATGGCCTGATGAATACCGTTCAGCAGCCGGCCTCGGATGTGGCGGTCAGCCTGCTGACGCCGCAAAAACACTATCAGAAGGTCAGCGGCCTGCGCTCTTTTTCCAATTCGCTGATTACGATCCTCACGCCGGTGTTTGCAACCGCGCTGCTGGCCTATACCAGCATTCAGGGCGTTATTCTGTTTGATTTAGGCACTTTTATTGTTGCGTTTGTCACGCTTTTCTTTTTCATTCGGATTCCGCAGCCCGCCAGGGAAGATACCCACAAAGAAGCTCCGCTGCACGCCGCGCTGGAAGGGCTTCGATATTTGAAGGCAAACCTGGGGATTCTGCATCTGATCCTGTTTCTCGCCGTTATCAATTTTACCGCTTCCGTATTCAATGCCGCTTTGCCTGCCATGATGCTGTCCAGGCAGGGCGCGGGCGAATCCGCGTTGGCCCTGGTCAACACCTTTTCAGGCCTTGCGACACTGGCTGGAAGCGTCCTCGTCTCCGTCATGCCGCCACCCAAAAGCCGGGTGCGCGTCATCTGCAATTCCCTGCTTCTGGCCATGAGCACGGAGAATTTTTTCCTCGCCTTCGGGCGCAGTACGCCCGTCTGGTGTTTCGGCGCGATCCTCGGGTGGATCTGCATTCCATTCATGAACGCCAATATGGACGTCCTCTTCCGCACCAAAATTCCCATTGAGATGCAGGGGCGCGTCTATTCCGCGCGGAATACGCTCCAGTTTTTTACCATCCCGGTGGGGTACTTCTGCGGCGGGATTCTGGTGGACCGAGTCTTCGAGCCCTTCATGGCTGCTCAGCCGCCCGGTGGCCTCTGGGCAACGCTGCTCGGATCGGGCAAAGGGTCCGGCGCCGCCCTGCTGTTTCTGGTGCTTGGCGTCATTGGGGCCTTATCCTGCCTTCCCTTTCGATGGGACCGGAAGATTTGGGCGCTGGAGTCATAGCAATCAATCACCCGCTATCTGGAATCGGGAGAGGGGGATTTCCTGTGCCACCTGTCAACGTGCTGGTCAAGCCAGCCTCATCCGCCTGCAACATGGATTGCCGCTACTGTTTTTATCAAGATGAGGCCGATAAACGCGCACACGGCTTTGCAGGTATGATGTCCCTAGAGACGGCCGAGGCTTTGGTTTCCACCGCCATGGAATATGCGGAAGGTGCTTGCTCCTTTCTGTTTCAGGGTGGGGAGCCGACGCTCGCTGGACTTGATTTTTACCGTAGCTTCCTTCAGCTGGAAAAGAAATATAGCAAGCCGGGCGTGGCTATTCAAAATAGCATCCAGACCAACGGCTATCTCATTGATGATGCATGGGCCGCTTTCCTGCACGATAACCGCTTCTTGACGGGGCTTTCCTTGGATGGGCCTGCACAGATCCATGATTTCAACCGAACCGACCGAGCGGGCAAAGGCACCTTTAACCGCACAATGCGGGCTGCTCGTCTGTTGGAAAAGCATGGCGCGCCTTATAACATCCTTTCCGTCGTCACCGGGCAAAACGCGCGCTCGATTGAAAAAACTTATCGGTTTTTCGTGCGGAACGGCTTTCGATATCTACAATTTATCCCCTGCCTGGAGCCGCTGGGTGAGGAGCGTGGCCAGACGGGCTATCATCTCTCCTGCAATGAATATGAAACATTTTTGCTTCGCATCTTTGACCTCTGGCTAGCAGATTTAAAAGCCGGGCGCTATGTCAGCATCCGGCATATTGAGAACTGGATCTCTGTTCTCATGGGCCAGCCGCCGGAATCCTGCAACATGAACGGGCGCTGCTCAATCCAGTTTGTTGTGGAGGGGGACGGCAGCGTTTACCCCTGCGACTTCTATGTGCTCGACGAATGGAAGCTCGGCACAGTAAAGCAAAACAGCTTTACCGAGATGATCAACAGTTCTAACGCGCGTGCCTTCATCCAGGCCTCTCTGGATATACCGCAAGAATGCCGCGCCTGCCCTTATCATTTTATCTGCCGCAACGGCTGTAGGCGCGATCGTATCGTTGGATTGGATGGTAAAATCGGCTTTAATTTTTATTGTGAAGCGTATCGAAAATTTTTCAGCAAGCGCGCGCCCCAGCTCAACGAGGCCGTTCTCCTGATCCGTCGGGGGAAGGCGGGGTGGCAGTGACTATCCCCCTTGAAAAGGGCGCGTCGCATCATGCATGAATAAACGCAGAAACTAAAAAAACCGTTTGGGAGCCACGATTTATAGCTCCCAAACGGTTTTTAGAGGGGCCGTTGATTTTTCAATGGTCTATTTTTTTATGTAATTTTTTGTTCTATCCTTCGCTTTCGCTCATCAGAAGCTCTAGGGCAAAAACCTTGCCTGACACATCAAAATCAATGCAGTATACCGTTTCTTCCTGCGAAAAGTGGTTTTGGAACGGCTCTTGCACGATTTCCGGCGCGCCTGTTTCGCCCATAGGCCGCATGAGAAGGCTACCCACTCGGACGGCGTTCCCCTCTACAACCGGCTTCACCTGCGTGATAAACCGCTCCTTCAGCGATATAACCTTGCCAGAGAGTTGATCGGTCAGCAAAATTTTTTCCTCTTCAAAGCAGAAGCTTCTTCTGACGGATTCAATGCCTGGTATCCGATAGGCCTGTGTCATTTCAATTTCAAACACGCCGTCTTTCCACGCGCTTACGGAGCGGTATTTCGCGCCGTGGCCCTGCAACTGCCCATTGATGACCGGCACACTGTGCCCCCGGGACGAAGTACAAAAATACTGATAGCGTTTTTGATCATTAAAATAATCCTTCACATATTCCCCCGGGCCGAGATCACAGAGCAGCTGCCTTCCCCCGCTTACAACGATAAAGGAGCCAATATCATTATGATTGTGTGAAACGTCGTTTGACCCGCCTTTTGCCGCAAATCCATAGGATGTCGTGCGGCGGATCAGCCACGCGCTCTTCGGGGCGTAATATGTCATCGCCCCAAGGGCTGCCTTCCCATCCTGCAAGCCATTGTATAAAAAGCAATCCAGCTCCAGGCAGAAGCGGTAGCAATGATCGTGAATCATCCCAGATTCAGGCGGCAGCGGGCCAATTGCATCCGGATACTCCTCCCGCAGGAAGTTGAGCAGGCCGGGATAATAGCGGCCGCGCCGCCCGCCGTCAGAGAAGCTGACGGTTACGCCGCCGCCCAAGCTGATCTTCTGATAAAATCCGGCGATTTCCTTGACCTTCGGGCGTTTGAAATAATTCTTCCTGCCATGGGTAAACTCCCGCAAGAGCCGAGCATAAACCGTGAAAAAGCCAAATCCATAGCTCCAATAATCCACGCCTTCCGCACAGATCCCATCCGCCGAAAATCCACTGAGAAAGCGCCGCATGGTAAACGCGATGCGTGGGCGAATCAGTGAGAAAAGGCGCGGGCGGCTGAGCATAAAGGTGCAGCCCACCGATCCCGCGCAAACAGCGGCCCAGTTGTTATTGCTGTGCTCCCACCAAAAGCGCCGATATAAAAACGGGCGGATGATCCGTCTGTTGATCTCCCAATCAATCCGCTCTTTCATCTTTTCATGCAGCCGGTCGCCCAGGAGATGGCGAATCGTGCTCAGTGCAAACCCTGTTTCTGCACTGAACAGGTCAATGCACCCCGGATCCCGCCCGGTTCGCCACGCAATGTGCGCGGGCAACGCCCAGGTATATTCATCGCAAATGGCCCACACCGTATCCTGTAGCTGGAGGAGGTGCTCCCCCTCTTCCGGATACACCAGTGCCATAAGGGCATATGTATTAAGCCGCTTTCGCCGTGCAAAATAGGCGGCCTCATATTTTTTCCGGCTCCCAGTTTCCTGATAGATGATATATTCGCTGAAGCGCACCGCGCTGACAGGCCCCTCTCTGGAAACAGCGCGGTAATCCTCCAAAAGCGCGCTCAGAAGCGGTGCATACGCTTTCTCCGCACGCACCGCCTCCCAAAGCCCCTTTTGGAACGCCTTTTCATAAAGCATCAAACACCCTCCAAACGCTCAATTGATACGGCGCCGCCATCCTGAGCAAAAGCAGGAATCAATTTTCCTCTTGCTCCTGGGCCCGTTGGAAGATGGAAAACACCGCTTCAATTGTTTCCAAATCCTCAACTGCCTCGTAGAATTCCTCTCCATCCTCCTCAGTCACTCGAAGAATCACCACTTCATTGGCAAGCTCTTCCTGCGTCGGCAGCAGCAAAACATAGCTCTCGCCCTCATAATCCAATAAATCAAGGAAGGTGAAAGAGATCTCATTGCCCTCCTCATCCGCCATGACGATTGTCCCGTCGAAATCGTCGCCTTCGCTGATCAGGTCTTTATAATCGTCCGCCATGTTTCAGCAACCCCTCTCTATTCGTTGGTTTTGCCGTTATCATACCCCACCGGCCCCGAAAAAGCAACCAAAACATGAGTTGAAAAAAGCGGGGCGAACCGTTATAATATTTTCTGACCGATTTCAAAAGCAGAGGATGACGAAATAACATGAAGCTTGGAATTCTAGGGTTGCCGAACGTCGGCAAAAGCACCCTGTTTAATGCCATCACCAACGCGGGCGCGCAGTCCGCAAACTATGCATTTTGCACCATTGAGCCAAATGTCGGCGTGGTGGATGTGCCGGATGAGCGCCTCGATCGGCTCACAGAGCTCTATGAGCCGGCAAAAACAACGCACGCCACGATTGAATTCGTCGATATTGCGGGTCTGGTCAAAGGCGCGTCCAAAGGCGAAGGGTTAGGCAATAAATTCCTCTCCCACATCCGCGAAGTAGATGCAATCATCCACGTGGTGCGCTGTTTTGAGAATGACGATATCATCCATGTGGAAGGCAGCATTGACCCCGCGCGCGATATTGAAACCATCAACCTGGAACTGATTTTCTCCGACCTTGAAATGATCGACCGCCGCATTGAGCGTGGCACAAAGGCGATGAAGGGTGATAAGAGCCTGGCCAAAGAAGTGGAGTTTTTAAAGCGCGTCAAATCAGCCCTGGAGGCAGGCCAGCCCGCCCGCAGCGTAGAATGCAGCGAAGAGGAAAGGGCAATTCTAAGCGAGGTAGCGCTTTTAACCACCAAGCCTGTTATTTACGCCTGCAATATGAGCGAAGAGGATTTTGCAAACAAAATCGACGCCAACGCACGCTATCAGGCTGTGTGCGCCATTGCAGCAGAGGAGGGCGCAGAGGTGCTGCCCATCTGCGCGGAGCTGGAGGCGGAGATCGCCCCGCTCTCCAAAGAGGAAAAAGAGCTGTTTCTTTCTGATTTGGGGCTTGAGAAAAGCGGCCTTGACCGGCTGATCCAACGCTCCTATCATCTGCTCGGCCTCATCTCCTACCTCACGGCGGGTAAGCCGGAGGTGCGCGCCTGGACGATCAAGCGCGGCACAAAAGCCCCCCAGGCAGCCGGAAAAATCCATTCGGATTTTGAGCGCGGCTTCATCCGCGCTGAGGTGATTTCTTATGAGGATCTGATCGCCAACGGCTCGATGGCCGCGGCAAAAGAGAAGGGCCTCGTCCGCAGCGAAGGCAAGGAATATGTGATGCAGGATGGCGACGTGGTGCTGTTCCGGTTTAACGTATGACAGAAAAGGCGGACTCGTTTCAAACGCCCCCGAAAAGGCTGTGCACGGCAGCTTTTTCGGGGGCGTTTTTTTGTTTTATGCTAGTCATTTTTCAGCATTGGGAGCATCAGCGTGAAAATATCCGCCAACAAATCACGTTTTTCCGGGCTGATATTGCGCGTCAGCGTTGCCAGACGATCCATCGCCTGCGGGCCGCTTGCTTCACCAAAGAGCAGATAATCTGTTGAGGTGTGCAGCACTTCTGATATCCGTATCAGAATCGGGACGGACATCGCCTTCAAACCCCGCTCTAATTCATATACATAATGCGCGCTGACCTCAATGCGCTCTGCGAGCGCCTCTTGGGTCAGCCCATTTTTTTGCCGTTCGGCTTTGATACGTTTTCCAATCGAGACCAAATCCAATATCCGCACCCCCTCAGATAGGATATATCTATTCGATATAGCTTAGAACTATCTAAAAGATATATTAACTGTTGCAATTAGCTATATATTATGTTATAATGCCTTTATTAAAATCAGGGGAGGAAACAGATATGCCGGCTCGCCTGATCCGGCGAAAAAAAGAGACTATTTATTCGGATATTATCAAGCTCTTTTTCTTTTTTACGCCGTTTTTCTTTGGCCTTTTCTATGAATATGCCGCCTGCATTTGCGCTGTTGTTTTGCTTCTTCTTTTGCTATATCTAATAGATAGGCCAAAAAAGCTCTCCATTCGTTTCAACATGCTTCTAACGGCCTTGTTAGCGCTGCTGGCTGGCTATCTTCTAACGCCGTTCTGGGCTGTGGACAGCGGCATGGCTCTGCTCGGCTTTTTCAAATTTTTGCCTGCCGCTCTCTTCTGGCTGCTGCTCATGCAGCTTGGGCCGGAAGTGCGCGAGCGCCTGTTCCTGACCATTCCTGTTTCCGGCATTACAATGACGCTTCTTTCCTACCCCACGCGCTGGATTCCGGCACTAACGCCCTATTTCTACGCTTCCGGCAGGCTGGGCGGCTTTTTCCAGTATTCTAACTCCTTCGCCCTTTTTCTCCTGCTGGGGATCATCATTCTGGCCTTTCAAAAACAGCGGCGCGGCCTATGCCTGACCGGCATCCTGCTCCTATTGTCCGGGATTTTCGCAACCGGCAGCCGCACGGTCTTTGTTCTGACCGTCCTCGTCTTCCTCTGGCTGTGCCTGACGCGCAAGCGGCTACGCGTGCCGCTGCTGCTTTTGCTCGCCGCCGGGATCGCTGGGGCCGTCCTCTTTGTGGATATCACGGGTAATCGGGATACCGTCGGGCGGTTTCTAACCATTTCGCTGGAATCGAGCACCCTGCTCGGCCGCCTGCTCTATTACCGTGATGTACTACCCGTCATCCTGCGCCACCCCTTCGGCCTGGGCTACATGGGCTATTATTATGCCCAGGGCAGCTTCCAAACCGGCGTTTACGTCACAAAATTTGTCCACAACGAGCTGTTACAGTTCGCTGTGGACGTAGGCTGGATTCCCGCATTGCTGTTCGCCTTTTCTCTGCTGCGGCGACTCTTCTCAAAGAAGACGCCCGCCATGCAGCGACTGCTTTTATTCGTCATCTGCGCGCATGCGATGCTGGATTTTGACCTCCAGTTCCTTTCGATCTTTTTTGTCCTTTTCCTTACGATGGATCCAGAGGAAGGGACAGAGATCGTATGGCGATGGAAAAAGATGAATCGAACCGCAGTTTTTCTACCCGTCGGCGCACTGGCAGCTGTCTGCCTGTATCTGGGGGCTGCCCTATTTGCAGGCTATCGCAAAAACGACGCGCTCGCCGCCCGGCTTTACCCCGGCTATACCCCTTCGCAGCTCGTCCTGCTCGCCGGGGCGCAAACCCCGCAGGAGGCCCAGGCACGCGCGGATAAAATTTTGAGCCGTAACGAATCTATTGCGCTGGTGTGGGATTGCAAAGCGCTGGTCAGCGCAACGCAGGGCGATTTTGAAACGATGGTGCAGTATAAACGGCAGGCGCTCGATTGCGCGCCCTATGTGCTGACGGAATACCTCGACTATTTTCAGCTCCTGCGCCGGGCGATGGAGACCTGCCAAAAGCAGGGGGAGGCGGCGCGGGCTGCTTTATATGCAAAAAGGCTTCTGGAAATCCCTGATTTACTGGATGCGGTGAAGGCACGCACCAGCCCGCTCGCCTGGAAAATTCAGGATCAGCCGAAGCTCGAGCTCCCGGAGGAATATGCGGCATACCTGAACAGTCTTCAGACGTCAGATGTCAGATAACAGAATCATATGGGTACGGCGCGCAGGGAAGGAGGGAACCATTTACGCCGCCCCTGTGAGATAAATTGAAAACTCAATTGGAGGTTGAAAGCATGAAGAGAAAGAAAAAGTTTCTGGCGCTCGTCCTGGCGGCCGTGATGCTGCTGAGCAGCATCACGATTGCGCTCGCCGTGACGACGGCGGAGGGCACAAAGCCGGAGGGCTTCGACACGCCAGCACCTGTGGAGCAGGTTTCTAACAATATTCCGGAATTAGGGGATTGGGCTGTCCTGAAGCACTATACTGCCAGTGAGGATTATCCGAATTCAAACCCGAATATTTTGAGCGGGGGAAATGACGGTGTGGCCGCGCTCTATCCCAACGGGGAGCTTTATTATATAAACGAGGCGGATGAGATCAAGCTCTCCGACCAGGCAAAGGACTATGCTTACGTGGGAACATCTATATACGTCGATCAGATCAGTATTTTGGAGCAGGATGGCACGCTTTGGAATTGGCGCTGGGAGGAAGGTGTCGAGGAGCCTGCGCGAGAGAAAGTGGCAGATAACGTCGCAGACATCTCCGACACCGGCAGCACCTTTTTGAAAACAGATGGAACGCGTTGGGAGTGGAGTTGGAAAGACGGTGAGGAAGGATTTAGCTGGCATCAAGAGAATCAGAATATCAAGGCAATTATCGACGATCAGTTTTATGTAAAAAATGACAATACCACATGGAACCGTTACAGCAACGAACAGATTGCCGATTTCGGAGCGATAGATATCGTTGAGGATTCCGTTCAAGATTCTTATAATGAGGAGTACGATCGGTGGAATTACGCTTACTTTTATTTTGTGGTGGACGAATCCGGAGCCGTGTGGAAAATTCGAGAGAACAACCCCTCAGACTGCCAAAAGATCGCCGAGGGCTTTGACAGCTGGGAAGGGACTGAGAATCAAATTTACGGATTCCGGACAGCAGATGGGTATTCCTACGATTTCGAAACCAATACCAAAGAGGCTTCCGCGCTGGATGCTGATAAAACCCTGTGGTTGACAGAGCAGGATACCCCGTCCCCGATTTTAAATGATGTCGAAGCATATCGGAAGAAGAGAAATGTCGGCTTTAACGAGGATAGCTACACTTATGCCTATGTTATGACCCGCAGCGACGGTTCAATCTGGGCTTATCGCTTCAACGGCGTCGGCATGGATATCCCCGTGATGATCAAAGCGCCGATTGGCGCGGAAAGCTTCACCCTCGGCGATGTGAACCTCGACGGCAAGGTGAACACCACCGACGCGCGCCTCGCCCTGCGCGGCGCGGCCAAGCTGGAGGCCCTTACGCCCCAGCAGATACTTGCCGCCGATGTGAACAAAAACGGCAAGGCGGATACCTCCGACGCGCGCAAAATCCTTCGCGTCGCGGCGAAGCTCGATCAATTTTAAAAACGAACGGAAAGGAAGGTTCACCCCATGAAAAAAATCTCAAAACGGCTGGCATCGCTGCTCTGCGCCGTGCTCGCTCTCACCATGCTTTTGCCCGCCGCCTTTGCGGCGGAGCCCGTCACCGTAGCGCTCTCCTCCGTCAGCGGGCAGCCGGGCCAGACGGTAACGGTAGACGTTACCATCAGCGAAAAATCCAACGCCGGCAACGGCAGCATGATTGTCAACTACGATCCCGCAAAGCTCGAATTCGTCTCCTTCAAGGCCGGCGCGTTCGGCGGCCTTGCGGAGGGCGGGCTCTATCAGGAAAACGGCAAAGCCATGCCCGGCAAGATTTCCATTGCCTTTATGGTCAGTGGAACCCTTCAGGAGAAGGCAACGATCGGGCAGATCACCTTCAAAATCCTGAACGATTCCGGCAGTATCCCGCTGAAGCTGGAGATGAGGGAGCTTGTGGCCTACACGCCGGATGGCACGGAAACCGACCTGATGGATACGGTCAAGACGGAAAACGCCAGCGTTTCCATCAAAGCGCCTACAACCGCCCCTGCCACAACCAAGCCCACCACAACAGCGCCTGATACGACGAAACCCGCGGCAACCCAGCCCATTACGGAGAAGCCCGCTGAGAGCACCACGGCGGAAACCGCCGTCAACCCCGGCACGGGCGAGGGCCCATCCCTTGCTGCATGCGCTGCACTGGCCGCAGCAGCCGGCGCCGTGATCCTCTTCGCCCGCAAGAAAAAGAGCGCGTAAGAGGAACGCCTTTGCACCTTTGCACACGTGCCCATTCTCTTTGGAGGCCCGCTGGGGGGCAGGCCTATCCACACCTAAAAGCGGCATGGCCACAGGGCAGATTTGCCCTAAGGTCATGCCGCTTCCGCTTTTCAGAGGCCTGCACTTGTTGGAACACAGTTGAGTTGATTGCATAGGGATTGCCCCAAGCCCGCCAATTCGGTTTTTACTCCCCCGCCCGGTCGATCCGCTTTTTCCGGTCACTCCCTTCTTTTAACAGCCGTTTGAGCGTCTCACGGTCTTTCATTTCCAACGCCTCCCGATACTCCAGCAGGTGCCCAACGATACAGTCGAGCTCGCCGAGCAGCGCCTCCCGGTTGCAGAGAAACAGCTCCGACCACATCTCCTCGTTCAGGCGCGCCACGCGTGTCAGATCCTTATAGCTGCCCGCGCTGTAGCCATCGTGCTTTTCCGCCTCCGGGCTTTTGACATAGGCGTTGGATACCACATGTGCGAGCTGTGAGGTAAAGGCGATCATCCGGTCGTGATTTTCCGCGGTTGTAACCACAATCTTCTCAAACCCCAGAGAGAGAAAAAACGGTTTGAACGCTTCCGCCTGCTGTATGCTCCCTGCCTCGGTCGGCACGAGCAGCATGCTCGCGCCCTGAAATAGCTTGGCCTGCGCCGCTCCATAGCCGGAAAATTCCCGCCCGGCCATCGGATGCCCGCCGATCAAAACGATCCCCCGCTCCGCACAAAATGGCCCTAGAAGGTTACACACATATCCCTTCACGCCGCACAGGTCGATCACGATGCAGCCTGGCCGCATCCGATCTGCCTTCGTGCGGACAAATTCCACCGTCTGCCCCGGGTAGAGGGCGATCAGCAATAGATCAAGCGTTGTGAGCAGCTGGTCGTTTCCCGCAAAATCGACCGTGCCTTCCGCTTGCGCGCGGCAAAGCGTTTCGCCGTCAATTTCATAGCCGATCACAGTATGCCCTGTATATGCCTTGATCGCCTTTGCCATAGAGCCGCCGATCAGCCCCAATCCGACGATCCCGATGCGCATCTGTTCCATCCTCCGCCGCTCCTTCTCCGCTTTAAATCGCAAAATTATAGAACTGAGTATAACACATGCTTTTTTAAAATACAAGGGCGCGGTGCATCCCTCTGCACCGCGCCCCTCGTCCAATAAGCAGGCTCATAGTTTGCTTTCATCATAGTGTGCCCGCACGCCGCCGATAAATTTTGGCCTCGTCCGTGCACAAAGCAGGTTCGCCTCCCCAATTTGTTTGACTGCAATGCGGACGGGAACCGCCACCCGCTTGAGATGCATGCCAATGAGTGTGCCGCCAATATCCATCCCCGCATCCGCGTGCACCTCTTCCACTGCCACAGGCTGTGCAAACGTTGCGTATGCCGTGGTTGCAAACGAGCCGCCCGCCTTCGGCTGGGGCACAACATTGACCTCCTCGTAGCCAAATTTCTGCGCTGCTTCCCGTTCGATAATAATCGCGCGGTTAAGATGCTCGCAGCACTGTGCCGCTAAATAGATCCCCCGTTCCTTCAGCACGAGGTAGATGCCGGCAAAAACAGCCTGCGCCGTTTCGAGGCTTGAATTTGTTCCAATTTTACTGCCGCACACCTCGCTTGACGAGCAGCCCACAACGAACAGCCCGCCGCGCTCCAGCTTCGCCGCGTCGAGCACCTGCTCTACCGCCAGCTTTGCCTGTTCCGTAAGTTCTTCCAGCATAATTCATCAGACCTCTTCTCTTATGATTGATCAGCTTATTCTATCTCATTAAGCGCCTGCCGCCGGAAGCATTGAAAGGAATTCAGGACAGTTTCAGGCGGCTTTTAAAGCGCATTTTATCTAACGCGAGCGCAATGAGCACAAACAGCACTGCGCTGCCCGCAGCCTGGATCGTATTGGCCGGGATGCCCGCCGCAGGAACAATCCAGTTGCCCGTAATGATCGCCTCCGCAATATAGTATCCCGCACAGGTGATCGGCCATGCGCCCAGCAGGGCGAGCGCATTGCGTTTATTGAGCAGCTTTTCTTTTTTAGCGGTAAAAAGCAGCGCGATGCACGCTTTGATCACAAGCGTAAACGGCGCCCAGATCGGCGCGCCGGAAACGATATCCGCAAGCCCCGCGCCCACCGCCGCAGCGATGCAGGCATATGGCGTGGGCAGCATGCTCGCCGCCAAATAAATCAGCGCATCCCCAAAGTGGAGATAGCCGCCGTTGACCCCGATCGGGATGTGGAACAAAAATGCGGTCATCACCGTAATCATTGCCGCAAAAAGCGCGCTGAGCACAAGCAAAAGCAGCTTATTGGTCTTTGATTTTACAGCAGTTTGTGTATTTGCCATAGAACAGTCCTCCTCAACGATTTCTGTTCTTACTATACACAAAATCTGTCTTGATGAAAATACACAGAATTTATAATTTAAAGAAGGTCAGTTTGCTTCTTCCAGCGCCTTTTTCGGTAGGGGAAGCAGCTTTCTATAGCGAGTCAGGAAAATTACAAGCGTTGTGCAGGAGGCCACAAAATCCGCTATCGGCTCAGAGAAATAGATCCCCGTTACGCCAAAAAAGCGCGGCAGGACGAGCGCCAGCGGCACAAGCAGGATCACCTTCCTGAGCAGTGCAAGAAAGAGGGATATTTTGGCCTGCCCAAGCGCCAGGAAAGTGGACTGGCAGGCAAGCTGCGCGCCAAAGATCCAGATTCCACCCAAAAATATCGGCATCATCCGCGCCGTCAGGTCGATAAGCGCCTGGTTCGGGCTGAACAAGCGGGCCAGCGGATGGGCAAGCAGAATCGCAAGCAAGCAGGCAACTGCGGAGAAAGAGAGCGTAACCGTCAACAGCCGGTGGTAGGTTTGCCGCACGCGGGCATGATCCCCTGCGCCGTAGCAATAGCTCATGATCGGCTGTACCCCCTGCGTGAACCCATTAATCGGCATAACGATCAGTTGGAGTACACTCGTCAAAATGGTCATGCTGCCTACATACAGATCCCCTCCATAGGCTTGAAGGCCGCTGTTGAGCGTGATGGTCACAAGGCTCTCTGTCGCCTGCATAATAAAGGGCGAAATACCCAGGCCCACTACTTGGCCAATGATCCTCCAGTCGAAGCGGAGGTATTTTTTGCGCACCGGGATTACCGTGCGTTTGCCCAGCAGGAAGCTGATCACCCACGCCGCGGACACCGCCTGCGAAAGAATGGTCGCCAGCGCCGCACCGCGCACGCCCATATGGAACACAAAGATAAACAGCGGGTCGAGCACAATGTTGAGCACCGCGCCGATCAAAACAGAAAGCATCGCCGTTTTTGCCTTGCCCTGCGCACTGATAAAGGTATTCAACCCCAATGCAAGCTGAACGAACAGCGTACCGAAGAGATAAATTGTGAGGTAATCCTGCGCATAGCCGATCACGTTTTCACTTGCGCCAAAGGCAAACAGAAGCGGTCGCTGAAAGGCGAAAAAAACAGCCATTAGGATGACAGAGAGGGAGAGCAGCGAAACAATACAGCTTCCCAAAATTCGCTCCGCCCCCTCATGATCCCGCGCGCCCAGCCGGATGGAGGCCAGCGGCGCGCCGCCCATGCCGACAAAGGCGCTGAAAGCGGCAATCACCATGATGACCGGCAAGGTCACGCCCACGCCGGTCAGCGCCATATCCCCTATGCCTGGAATGTTGCCGATATAGATGCGGTCTACAATATTATAGAGCACATTGATGACCTGAGCCGCCACGCCGGGCAGGCCGAGCTGAAACAGAAGCTTGCCAAGCGGCGCGCTCCCAAGCCGGGTTTCGTTTGTCTGATCCATTTTCAATTCCTTTCTGAACAGAGTAATGCATTTATCGCCGTGTGCCGTTCTCCACACAAGGAGAACGCAGGTGGCAAGAGGCTTCCCCCGTGCGGAAGCCCTGCCGGCCCGCTGCGCGTTTCAACGCAAGCTCATGTAATCCGTCATATACTCCGCTTTACCCGCGCGAAGGAACACCCGCGGCACGCGCTTGCTGATTCCGCAGATAATTTCATAATTGATCGTATTTGCCCGAGCGGCCAACTCATCCACGGTGATTTCCCCGCCGAATACGGTTACGGTATCCCCTTCCAACGCATCAGGAACAGCGCTCACATCCAGCATGCACTGATCCATGCAGATTCGGCCGACCACCGGCACGCGCCCCCCCCTAAGCAGCATTTCCGCATTGCCAGACAAGGCGCGCGGGTATCCGTCCGCATACCCGACCGGCACGGTCGCCAGCCGCATAGCGTGCGGCGTCACAAAGGTGCGGCCATAGCTGACGGGCACGCCCGCCGGCACCTCTTTGATCTGGGAGATCACCGTTTTCATCTCCATCGCAGGGTGCAGGGAAAGCGGGTCGCTCAGCTCAGGCGACGGCATCATTCCATAGAACAAGATGCCGGGCCGCACTAGATCGAGGTGCATCTCTGGATAATGCACGGTGGCGGCGGAATTGGAGCAGTGGCGCAGCTCAAAACAAACCTTTCTTCTGCCGAGGCGCTCTGCTATATCCAGGAATAAATCGTATTGAATCCGCGTATATACCTCTGCGTCTCCTTCCTCATCCGCACAGGACAGGTGCGTAAAAAGCCCCTCCGGATAAAGCCCCGGCAGAGCACATACCGCTTCGATGGCATCCACGGATCCCGCATCCTCCACATTATCCCGGTAGGGGAAGCCGATCCGAGTCATCCCGGTGTCCACCTTCACATGGATGCGCACCTGCACACCATCCCGTTGCGCACAGGCGGCCAGCTGACGGCCGTAATTTTCATCAAAAACAGCCTGGGAAATTCCATTCACCGCAAGCTGCTGCGCATATTCCGGCGGCGTATAGCCAAGTATCAACAAAGGGTTATCGAGCCCGGCTCGGCGCACCTGGATTGCCTCTTCCAGATTGGATACGGCAAACCAATCCACCCCAGCGCCGCTCATCTCCCGCGCCGTATATTCCACGCCGTGGCCGTAGGCGTCCGCCTTGATAACGGCCATCACCTTCGCTTCCGGAGCAACAAAGGAGCGTATTTTTTGGTAGTTTCCGCGGATGGCGTCGAGGTCAATCTCCAGCCAAGTGCGTTTCAAGAAATCATCCATATCTCAAAAATCCTTTCGGGGCGGCAGGCCGCTCCAGGTTTTCGCTTGATATCCATATCAGTTTATTATAAACGCCTGTGCAATATCCGTCAATGTGCAGAGCGACGAAAAGCCGTTCCAACCGCATCAAAAGCCCTAGGCAGGCGCAGTCTGCAAAACGCGCTTCCTTTTTCTGCAATCTAACACAATGCCCAATTTTTCAGCCTTAATTTTGTGATGTTCTGCGTCTTTCCCGTTGCGATGCACTCTGTGAAGTGATAGAATAAATAGGATTAGGGAATCGTGCTCCTCGGTCAAGTGGTTCCCTTTCTGAACAATAAAATTTGGTTTATCAATAGACGACCATAAAATGTTGAAGGTGAAAAAATTGGATCAGAGAAACGACGTCCGGAATGTAGCAATTATCGCCCACGTTGACCACGGCAAAACAACGCTGGTCGATCAACTGCTGCGTCAGAGCGGTATTTTCCGGCAAAACGAGCAGGTACAGGAGCGCGTGATGGACTCAAACGACCTCGAGCGCGAGCGCGGCATCACCATCCTTTCCAAAAACACATCCGTCCATTATAAGGATACAAAAATTAATATTGTGGATACGCCTGGCCACGCTGATTTCGGCGGCGAGGTAGAGCGCATTATGATGATGGTTGACGGCGTGCTGCTGCTCGTCGACGCTTTTGAGGGCTGCATGCCACAAACACGGTTTGTGCTGCAAAAAGCGCTCAACCTGCACAAAAAAGCCATCGTCGTCGTCAATAAAGTCGACCGCCCCGGCGCGCGCCCGCTTGAAGTGATCGACGAGGTGCTCGACCTCTTCATTGAACTCGGCGCAGATGACGACCAGCTCGAATTCCCCGTTGTCTACGCTTCCGCAAGGGACGGCTACGCCTCCCTCTCCGCAGAGGCGCGCGAAGGGGATATGCGCCCGCTGCTTGATTCAATTCTCGAAAACATTGCGCCCCCGCAGGGCGATTTAAACGGGCCGCTGCAAATCCGTTTCTCCTCCCTCGATTATGATGATTATGTAGGCCGCATCGGCATCGGGCGCGTAGAACGCGGCACGGTGCAGCACGGCCAGCAGGTTGCCCTGTGTAAAACGGATGGCACGGTGGAAAACGTGAAAGTTTCCCGCCTGTATCAATTTGAGGGGTTGCGCCGCGTGGAGGTGCCGGAGGCGTCGCTCGGCGATCTGGTTGCCGTATCCGGCATCACGGATTTGAATATCGGCGAAACGGCCTGCGATCCGGAATGCATCGAGCCCCTGCCCTTTGTGAAAATTGACGAGCCTACGATCTCCATGAACTTTATGGTAAACAACAGCCCCTTCGCAGGCAAGGAGGGCAAATTCGTTACCTCCCGCAATATTCGTGACCGCCTATTCAAAGAGGTGGAAACAAACGTCAGCATGCGCGTGGAGGAAACGGAAACGACCGACTGCTTCAAAGTTTCCGGCCGCGGCGAGCTGCATCTTTCCATTCTGATTGAAACCATGCGGCGCCAGGGTTATGAATTCCAGGTTTCCCGCCCGAAGGTCATCCTAAAAGAAGAAAACGGCAAAAAGCTTGAACCGATGGAATTGCTCATCGTGGAAGTGCCCGAGCAGTATGTCGGCCCAGTCATGGAGAAGATCGGTTCCCGCAAGGGCGAATTAGAAAATATGGGCACGCGTGACGGCGGCTCTACCCACTTAGAATTCAAGATCCCGGCGCGCGGCTTAATCGGCTACCGTTCGGAATTCATGACGGATACCAACGGCAACGGCATTATGAACCAACTATTCGCCGGCTATGAGCCCTATAAGGGCGAAATTCAAACCCGCGAGCGCGGCTCGATCATCGTGCATGAGGCGGGGGAAACCACGGGATACGGCCTGTTTAACACACAGGAGCGCGGCCGGCTGTTCGTCGGCCCGGGTGTGCCGGTATATGAGGGCATGATCGTGGGCGAATGCGCTAAAAACGAAGATATCGTCTGTAACGTCTGCAAAAAAAAGCAGATGACCAACACCCGTGCCGCCGGCTCGGATGACGCGCTGCGCCTCGTCCCGCCGACGACAATGAGCCTCGAGCAGTGCATGGAGTTTATCAAGGATGATGAACTGCTGGAGGTAACGCCCAGCACACTCCGGCTGCGCAAAATGATTTTGGCGAAGGATCTGCGCATGAAAAAGCAATTTGGCAAGCACTGAACCCGCACCTCCACTTTCATAGAAAAGAGCGTTATTCATGAGCCGCATCATTGATTTTCACACCCACTGTTTTCCGGAGAAAATCGCCGAAAAGGCGCTTGCAAGCCTCTCCCACTGCTCCGGTGACGCGCTCCCCTTCCACAAAGGCACAGCAGAAAGCCTTTTGAAACAAGCCCTTTCCGGCGGAGCGGACGGCGCCGTGGTTTTAAATATTGCCACGAACCCGCGCCAACAAGCAAGCGTCAACAACTTTGCGATTGAAACCAACAACCGCTTTCCCAATCTGTTTGCCTTCGGAAGCATCCATCCAGAAAGCCCGGACGCCCTTGATGAGCTTGTGCGAATCCACGAGGCAGGGCTCCTGGGGGTGAAACTCCATCCGGATTATCAGCATTTTTATGTGGACGAGGAGCGGATGCTGCCGATTTACGAAAAAATTGCATCGCTCGGCTTAATCACTGTTTTCCACGCGGGCGTGGATATTGGCTACCCGGATCCGGTGCACTGCACGCCGGAACGCCTTGCCTATATCCTTCCTGCCTTTGGGAATGCGCCGGTCGTGGCCGCCCATATGGGCGGATATTTGTGCTGGAAGGATGTGCTCCGTTTTCTCGCGGGGAAAGCGCTCTATTTTGATACCGCCTTCTCTTTCTCCCGCATGCCGCCGGATTGGGCGCGGGAAATCATCCGCACGCACGGCACAGAAAAAATTCTGCTGGGCAGCGACATGCCCTGGAGCGCTACCGGCCATGAAATCCGTTTTGTGAAAAGCCTCAGCCTGCTGCCGGAGGAAACAGACGCAATTCTTGGCGGGAACGCCTGCCGCCTGCTGCATGTAACTTGAATTCGTTCCCGCATGGCAAGCCGTGCGGGATTTTTCTTTTAAAAAGAGTGTGCTGCAAAGAAAAATCATGCAAAAATATTGATACTTCTTCCTTTTTCTGCGATAATAAATCAGATTGGTATCGTGTGCTTTTTGCCGCTTCCGGTAGGAGCCGCAGCAAAAGGGCGGCGCTATTTTTACCCGCTTCTATCCGTACGGAACAGATGGTTTTTATAAGGAGGAACTTCTTTGACTGACAATGAAAGGCTCGCCGAGCTGCTTTTTCCCAACATTTCTTGGACGCCGCAACAGTATGAGGAACAATATCCCGCCCGCCAACTTCCAGAAGGGGCGCGCGTGACGCGTTTTTCTCCAAGCCCGACAGGCTATCTTCACATTGGCGGCCTGTTTGCCGCCATGACGGCCCGCCTCACCGCGAAGGCGACAAGCGGCGTATTCTTCCTGCGCATTGAAGATACGGATAAAAAGCGCGAGGTAGAGGGCGGCGTCACGGCAATCGTCACCGGCCTTGCTGCTTTCGGTATTACGCCGGATGAGGGAATCACCGGGCTCGGCACGGAGAGCGGCGTATACGGCCCCTACCAGCAAAGTAAGCGCCGGGAAATTTATCAATGCTTCGCAAAGGAGCTGGTTCGCCAGGGTCTTGCCTATCCCTGTTTCTGCACGGAGGCGGAATTGACCGCCCTGCGGGAACAACAGGAGGCACAAGCGGTCAACAAGGGCTACTATGGCGAATGGGCCGCCTGCCGCAATCTCGCTTTTTGTGAGCAAAAGCAGGCTGTCGAGGCCGGCAAGCCTTACACGCTCCGCCTGCGTTCCCCCGGAGACGAAAGCCGCCGCATCCTCATCGACGATCTCATCAAGGGCAAGATCGAAATGCCAGAAAACGCGCAGGATATCGTTTTGCTCAAAACGGACGGCATCCCAACCTACCACTTTGCCCATGCAGTGGATGATCACCTCATGCGCACCACGCATGTTGTGCGCGGCGATGAATGGATCGCCTCCCTGCCCATCCACCTCCAGCTTTTCAAATGTTGCGGCTTTAAGCCCCCAAAATACGCGCATTTTGCCCCAATCATGAAAGAGGAAAACGGCGGCAAACGCAAACTCAGCAAACGAAAAGACCCAGAAGCGGCCGTGAGCTATTATATCGAGCAGGGATATCCGAAGGAAAGTGTGATCGAATACCTGCTCACGCTCGCCAATTCCAATTTTGAGGATTGGCGCCGAGCAAATAAAACTGCACCACAGGCCGACTTCCCCTTTAACCTTAAGAAGATGAGCGCATCCGGCGCGCTGTTTGACCTGCAAAAGCTTAACGACGTGAGCAAAAACGTGATTTCCCTGATGACGGCGGATGAAGTTTACGACAGAGCCGTAAACTGGGCGCAGCAATATGATGAAGCGCTCTACCGGCTGCTCATGGCGGACGAAGCCTTTGCCAAGGGTATCTTTTGCATTGACCGCGGCGTAGCAAAGCCGCGTAAGGATCTTGCAAAATGGTCTGAAGTGAAGCACTTTGTGGCATATTTTTATGATGAGCTCTATCAGCCGGATTACGCATTGCCCGAAAACCTGACGGCTGCGGCCGCTGCGGAAATCCTGCGCGCTTATTTGGCCGTTTACCGCCACGCAGATGATAAAGACGCATGGTTTGCCAGGATCAAAGAGCTCTGCACTCCGCTCGGCTATACACCGAACGTAAAGGAATATAAAAAAGACCCGCAGGCCTTCAAGGGCCATGTGGGGGATGTATCCTCTGTGATCCGCATCGCGGTGACCTCGCGGCGCAACACGCCCGATCTTCATGCAATTATGCAGCTGCTGGGCGAGGAAAAGGTGCTTGCCCGCTTGCAGGCAGCGCTGAAATACTATGAGGAGGCTTGCAGCAATGGAAGAGAATAAGATGGAGCTTGCCTCCAACTTCATCCATGATTTTATCGATGAGGATCTAGCGGCGGGCGTTTACAGCCACGTGCAAACACGCTTTCCCCCGGAGCCGAACGGCTACCTGCACATCGGCCATGCCAAGGCAATCTGCATCAATTTTGCCACCGCATTGAAGTACGGTGGCAAGTGCAACCTGCGCCTGGACGACACAAACCCTACAAAAGAGGATACGGAGTATGTCGATGCGATCCTAGAAGATATTAAATGGCTCGGCTTTCAGTGGGAGCACCTCTACTATGCGTCGGATTATTTTGACTTTATTTATGAATGCGCCATGCGCTTGATCGAGATGGGCAAAGCCTATGTGGACGACCTGACAGCAGAGGAAATTCGGGAATACCGCGGCACGCTCACCGAGCCAGGCAGAGAGAGCCCCTATCGCAACCGGCCTGTGGAAGAAAATCTTGACCTTTTCCGCCGCATGACCGCTGGTGAATTCCAAAACGGCATGCGTGTGCTGCGGGCGAAGATCGACATGGCCTCTCCAAACCTCAACATGCGCGATCCGGTCATCTACCGCATTGCGCACGTTTCCCACCACCGCACGGGCGATCAATGGTGCGTCTATCCAATGTACGATTTCGCACATCCGCTCTCTGATGCAAAGGAGGGCGTGACCCATTCGCTGTGCTCCCTAGAGTTCGAAAACCACCGCCCGCTGTATAACTGGTTTTTACAGGAGCTGGGTTTTGAAACCCCGCCGCGTCAAATTGAATTTGCCCGGCTCAACCTCAACTACTGCGTCACCAGTAAACGCAAATGCCTCGCGCTCGTCAAAGACGGCCTCGTCAGCGGCTGGAACGATCCTCGTATGGTCACGCTGAGCGGCATGCGCCGCCGCGGCTACCCGGCAGCCGCCATCCGCGATTTTTGCGAGCGTATCGGCGTTTCCAAAGCCTACAGTGTGGTGGATTACGGCTTGCTGGAATCCTGCGTGCGCGATCGGCTCAATGCGGACGCCCCGCGCGCCATGGCTGTGTTGCACCCGCTGAGGGTCATTATCGATAATTACCCGGAAGGGCAAACGGAAACGATCGAAGTGGAGAATAATCCTGATAGGCCGGAGCTCGGCACCCGCCATGTTACCTTCTCGCGTGAAATTTATGTGGAGCAGGAGGACTTTATGGCAGAGCCGGTGAGAAAATATTTCCGCCTCTTCCCCGGCAACGAGGTCCGCTTAAAGGGCGCTTATTTCGTCACCTGCACAGGCTACGAAGCGGATGACGACGGCCATATCATTTGCCTGCACTGCACCTATGACCCTGCAAGCAAGGGCGGCAATTCCCCGGACGGCCGCAAGGTTAAGGGCACGCTCCATTGGGTCAGTGCAGTTGACAGCATTCAGGCCGAGGTTCGGCTTTATGATCGGCTGTTCCGCACCGAAAACCCAGCGGATACCGATGCATTTGAAGAAAACGTCAACCCGGATTCCCTGATCACTCTGACTGGCTGCCGCCTGGAGGGTAGTCTTCGGGATGCAAAGGCAGGCGATACCTTTCAGTTTATGCGCCAGGGTTATTTCTGCGTTGATCCTGACAGCACGCAGGAGCATCCTGTTTTCAACCGCACGGTAGCGTTGAACTCCTCTTGGGAAAAGAAAAAATAACCCGCTGTTCCTTGATACCTTCAGATTGGAAAGGATCGTGCTCCGCCATGAAATATGCCGCCCGTGTTCTCACAGCCATGGTTGCTGCCGCAGCGTTCCCTGTGTTTTTCCTGGCCCCCCTGCTGAAACTGCGTTACTCCGTGATTTTAGCAGGAGAAAGCGAGCTTGCGCTCAGCCTGAAGGAAATATTTTTTTCCGGCGATGGGCAGCTGCCGGCTGATAAGCTTTTCGCACTTGACGCAATGCAGCCATTAAAACCCGCCATCATCGCGCTGTGCATCCTGCTTGCGCTGGCGCTGGCCGTTGTGCTCATCCTCGTAATTTGTTCCCTGCTAAGCAGCCGCTATGCCGCCACAGCCGGCCTCTCTGGCATAGGTGCAATTTTCATGCTGTGTGCGCTGATCCCCATGCATAGGGTATCCACTATGCTGACAGATGGCTCCATCCCTATCGGCACGCTACTCGCTCAATTGCAGGAAACCGGCGCTGCCAACGCAGGAATCCTTTCCCTATTACAGGGTGCCCCTTCAATTGCCGATGTGGCAGTTCAAATCCAATCTGTGGGATTCGGCGCGGCTTACTATCTTTCCCTCCTCATCATGATTCTATTATTGGTGTGGGGCCTAGCCAATATGGCGATTGAAATCGGCGCAGAGAAAAGGCCGCCCCGTCGGTTGGCACCTAAAAAGAAAAGATAAAAAAACAGCATAAAAACAAAAGCAGCTAGGCAATGCGGAGCTTTTTTCGCATTGCCTTTTCTTCGTATACCCGTGCCGAATTTTTTCGCTGTGTGACCACCTTTTTTGGGCGAAAGCCAATAAAAGCTCCTGCAAAAGCGCTTTTTATTGTTTTATTCTCAATATATTCTTCATTTTATTCATGCCATACCGCTTGACAGATAAAAAATTCTCTTTTACACTAAACCTCAGCGTCTTATCAAAGGAGGAGATTAAATGCCCGATATCATCACGATCGGAAGGGAATATGGCTCCGGCGGGAGTAAAATCGCCAAAGAGCTTGCAGCTGCACTGCAAATCCCCTTTTTCGATAAAAAACTCATTGAAATCGCCGCGAAAGAAACCGGCCTTTCTGAAGAATTCATTCAAGAAGCAGAGCAACGCCGCACCTCGAGCTTCTTATATAACCTCTCCTTCAGCAGCCGGAATTTGCCGGTATCTGATCAGGTTTTTATCGCGGAAGCTGATGTGATCAAGCGCATCGCAGCCGAAGGGCCCTGCGTGATCGTGGGCAGGTGCGCCAATTATGTGCTGCGTGATCAAAAAAACTGTCTGCGTGTTTTTATCCATGCGCCCATAGCTGACAGGATCCACCGCGCAAAAGAGGAGTACGGCATCCCAGCGGACGAAGTGCAGGCCTGTGTGCTCAAGCACGATAAAGCTCGCGCCGCTTACTATAACTACTTTTCCACTGGCCATTGGGGAAAATGCCAGGATTACGATCTCACACTGAACAGCAGTTCACTCGGCATCGAGGGCGCTGTAGGCGTCCTGCTGGATCTTATTCAAAACAGGAGGGCTCTCTATGAATGAAACAACAGCACAACGCCCCGCCGAAAACAAAATGGGCGTCATGCCCATCAACCGCTTGCTGATTACGATGTCCCTCCCCATGATCGTTTCCATGCTGGTGCAAGCGCTTTATAATATTGTCGACAGCATGTTCGTCGCCCAGCTAAGTGAAAATGCGCTGACCGCCGTTTCTCTCGCCTTTCCCGTTCAGAGCCTCATGATCGCGGTCGGCTCCGGCACAGGCGTCGGCATCAACGCGCTACTCTCCAAAAGCTTAGGGGAAAAGAATTTTGACCTTGCCGATAAAACAGCGGAGAACGGCATCTTTCTCGCTGTGCTCAGCTATTTGCTCTTCGCGGTTATCGGTGTTTTATTTTCTAAACCTTTTTTCCTGCTGCAAACGACCGACCCGGAAATTGTAGAAAACGGCGCTATTTACCTGATGCTCTGCTGTGTATGCTCCTTCGGCATGTTCCTGCAATTCACATTCGAGCGGCTGCTGCAATCGACTGGGCGCACATTCTATACGATGATCACCCAAGGGCTGGGCGCTATCATCAACATCATCCTGGACCCGATCATGATTTTTGGCCTTTTAGGTTTTCCAAAGCTTGGCGTCGCAGGTGCTGCGCTGGCCACTGTAATCGGGCAGATTGTGGCATCTATCCTTGCACTGCTTTTCAATATCAAGAAAAATGAAGAAATTACACTCCGCTTGAAGGGCTTCCGGCCTAACGCTAAGGTGATCGGCAAAATCTATTCCGTCGGCATTCCGTCAATCATCATGGCATCCATCGGCTCTGTGATGACCTTCGGTATGAATAAAATTCTAATCTCCTTTACCTCCACCGCAACAGCTGTGTTTGGCGTTTATTTTAAACTGCAAAGCTTTGTTTTTATGCCGATCTTTGGCTTGAATAACGGCATGGTACCGATCATCTCTTATAACTACGGAGCAAGGAAGCCCGATCGTATGATGAAAACCATTAAGCTGAGCATTCTCTATGCAACGTGCATCATGATCATCGGCGTTGCGATTTTTATGCTAATTCCGGACAAGCTGCTTTCTATTTTTAACGCTTCGGAAACGATGCAGCAGATCGGCGTGCCCGCGCTGCGCACCATCAGCCTCAGCTTTGTTTTTGCAGGCTTCAGCATCTGCATGCTCTCCGTGTGCCAATCCTTGGGGCACGGTATGCTCAGCCTCTCTGTCTCCGTGGTGCGTCAGCTGGTGATTTTGCTGCCTACCGCCTATCTGCTGGCCCGATTCAGCGGGCTGAACGCAGTTTGGTGGGCCTTCCCCTTTGCGGAATTGTTTTCCCTTGCCCTGTGCTTGATCTATTTCCGCTACATTTACCGTAAAGAGATCAAGCCCCTTGGAAATGCATCGTAAACTGCGGAAATGTTATCCGCCGAAAAATCCGAAAAGGAAGAATTGGACTGTTAACGCGGCTGCTCACCGGCCCCTATTTGCACGGTGGCGTTTCTCCCCTGCACGCCCAGCTTCTTAAAATTCTCGAACTTTAAAAAGGGACTGTTGCAAAATGAAATAATTTTGCAACAGTCCCGCTAATTTTGCGTTTATGCATGTATGATGCAACGCGCCCATTCTTTTCATTTTAAAACCATTACTCTACTGCACGCCGGACAAAATCCACCATCGCATCAATAACCTCTTCCTCATCATCGGAAAGCATTCCTCCAAGGAAAAGCTTTTTCCGCTCCATATAATAATTCGACACAAAGGAAAATTGATACATCATCACAAGATTATCGAGCATAAAAGCAGCGGCCGCGATATCGAGATCTTCGCGCACACGGCCTTTCTCCTGATCCTCTGTGAGAATTTGAGCATATAGCTCTACCGTAACAGCTTCCGCATCACGCGAAAGCTGTTCGGATAGGCTGACCAGGCTTTGGGAAGAACAGTCCAGATAAATCTGGTTCATCTCTGGATACTGCCGCGCCGCATCACGCGCGATCGACAGCATCTCACGGAACGTCTCCACCACGCCCTGCTCGCGGTTTACCTTTGAGAGAAGCTGATACATTCTTTGCAGACAATACTCCATCACCTGCAAAAATAAATCCTCTTTAGAGGCAAAGTAGCTATACATGGAGCCGATGCTCACACCGGCGGCGCGAGCGATAATGTTGATGTTGGCAGCGTTAAAGCCTTTTGTGGCAAATTCATGGATGGCAGCCTCAAAAATGCGTTGCCTGCGCGCAGGCGATGTTGTTTCAAAGGGGTTTTGTTTTTCTTTTCGTCTGCTGTTTTCCATTGGAACCTATCTCCGTTCCGCTGGCGGGAGGATCCTGCTCGATTACCTGCCGCTTTCTAACCAGAGGCAGGCAAAACAGATCACATTTCCCGCAATTTCATCTTGTAGTACAATGCATCCCGCGCCGCGCGCGATCCAATGCAGATTCTCGCGGGCAGAAATAATAACTCTGTTTCTGCCCTGATGGAAAGAATGCCCGCCCGCGTGAAAAAATCCACACGGGCGGGCCGCCTGACTGAGAGGAATAGGCAAAGCTTTCCCGTATCAAACGGGCTCGCCCAATTTCTCCGCGCCCTTAGCCCTTTGCGTAATCAGCAACCGCAAACATGAAATTGCCGATCTGGCCCGCAAATTCCGGCGCACCGTCCAGAATGAGCTTGCCTGCCTTCAGGGAATCCAGCATATCAGCCGTACCAAGCAGAATCCCCAATGCGTCATCATAGGTCGGGAACCGCATGTTGAAGAACGGCAGGGAGCGTTTATAGGTCCCACGGCCAGCCTTCGAATTGCCCGCCTTAATGCGGATGTATGCAGATACATCCGGATGGCCGTCCACGCCGATGGCATAAACACGATCCGGACTCTGTAGCGCCCACTGATGGATTTCCTCATGCCCGGCTTTATTGAGCTGGCTGATGCCGCTTGTGACCAGATAGAAGAAGCACTTGACCATCAGCTTTTTCGTCTCCTCATCCTCCGGAGCCTCTGTCGCGCCCAGCAGCTTCGACATCTTTAGAAGCACCATTACAAAGGAGATAAGATCCGGCACATATTTCACCTTCAGGTGGAATTTTGGAATACAATCCGGCCCCATCTGGCCTTTAAAGAACTTATTCAATGCGGGAATGCTCTGGAATTCCAGCTCGATATGAGGGTTTCTCGTCAACCGGCCGGCATGAACAAGCCATTCGCCGCTGTTGATGACGAAGTGGGTGCCAACCTTTCCCTCCGGGCTGTCCGGATCCAGGGCACTTACCTGAATGACAGCGTGCGTCTTTTTAAATTTATCGCCCAGCTTCGGGATATCCATGGCGATGACTTTTGCAAGAGGCAGCGCGGCGTTCAGGAAGATTTTGCTGGAATACAAATCATCTTTCGTAATTGCCATTGATACAATCATCCTTTCCGCGGTTTGAAAAAACCTTCAAACCTTATACCTCGTCATCCCAGGAATCATCCTCTTCAAAGTCCTTATGCATGACTTCGCGGATTGCATCCATAATGCCGTTGGCGTCAATGCCAACCATGGACATAATATCCTCATGCAGGCCGATCGGCGCGAATTTATCCTGATGGCCCAGTTTCTTGAATGCGCAGCCCTTGCCAAAATCGGCAATCACGCTCGCCACCTGGCTGCCCAGGCCGTTGATCACGCTGTGATCCTCCGCCGTGATAATGCGGCGGGTATCAACGATTGCCTTCTGCACTGCTTCCACGTCAAGGGGCTTGAGCGTATGCATATCAAGCACGCGGATCTTCAGGCCATCGGAGGCCTCCAGCGCCTTGGCCGCCTGCAACGCCTGATACACGCAGGAGCCGCATGCGATAACGGTCAGATCTGTGCCCTCATGGACGGTGTGCGCCTTGCCGAGCTCAAAGCCATACTCTGTATCCTCATACAAAAGGCGGTCAAACCCACGATTGATGCGGATATAGACCGGGCCGGGCGTCTCATATGCGGCGCGGATTGCATTGACGGTTTCCATGCCGTCCGCCGGGCAGAGGTAGGTCATGTTCGGGAAGGTCAGCAGGCAGCCCATATCCACGATCGCGTGGTGGGTGGAGCCCGCCTGGCCAAAGGAAGTGCCGGCATGGCTGCCGATGATCTTCACGTTAACATTTTGATAGCAGATATCCGCATGAATCTGATCGGCAACGCGCATGGTTGCAAATGCGGACATTGTGGATACGAAGGGAACCAGGCCCGCCTTCGCCATACCGGCGGCGATACCGAACATATTCTGCTCCGCAATGCCGACGTTGAAGAAACGCTCAGGGAACTCCTTACGGAATACGCCGATCTTCGTGGAACCGGCAAGGTCAGCTGTCAGAGCGACAATTTCGGGATGCTCTTTTCCGAGATCGCACATTGCCTTTCCGTAGTATTCTGCAGTCGCCATCGCTTCAGAGCCGACTGCTGTATAAACAAGTCCTCCTGCCATGGTTACTTCGCCTCCTTCTCAACGCGCTCTATGCGCTTCTTATAATAGGCATCCAGGCTCTTGGCGGCCTTATCGTGCATATCCTGATCAATCGCGCCGTAATGCCATTTAAAATCGTTCTCCATGAAATCAATGCCGCAGCCCTTGATCGTATTGCATATGATCATCACGGGCTTTTCGGTCGCCGCGAGCGCATAATCGATGGCGTCGCAGAGCTCCTTAAAGTTATGACCGTCAATTTCCTTCACGTCAAAGCCGAAGGCCGTCCACTTATCCGCAAAGGGCTCGAGCTTCATTTCGTCCTCTGTCGGTCCATCCATCTCCAGGCGGTTGCGGTCAACAAAGGCGATCATGTTCGTGGTGTTGAACTGGCCGGCGGACATAGCTGCTTCCCAGTTAGAGCCTTCGTCGCACTCGCCGTCGCCCAGCAGGCAATAGGTGATGTAGGATTTTTTCTGAACGCGGGCGGCCAGAGCCGTGCCGACTGCGATAGAAAGGCCATGGCCCAGGGAGCCTGTGGAGGCGTCTACACCCACAACCTTATTGGAATCCAGATGGACGCCCATCTTGGAATTCGTCAGGTTAAAGGTTTTGAGCTGCTCCGGATCGTTCCAGCCCAAGTCGCAGAGAAGGCCGGCATAGCCGATGCCGATATGGCCCTTAGAGAGGATGAAACGGTCGCGGTCCGCCCAAGTGGGGTCATCCTTCTTAATATTCATGTACTTGTAATAGAGCACTGTTAGGATATCCATCGAGCTCAGGCTGCCTCCGATATGGCCGCTGCCCGCCATGAGGGTGGTATCCAAGGCTGTGTGCCTGAGCTGATTGGCCTTCGCCTCCAGGTCAAGCCACTCCTGCTTTGTTAATGGCATGTGGAAATTCCTCCTTTATTTCGTGTTTCTATCCATCCGCGCTCCGCGCGGTTAGGTGCAATTCAGCCGGCCGCCTGAAAAGAGCAACCGGATTATCTCATCAATCAGCCGATCTCCGGATGATTCTTGCGCAGGATCTTAAAGCACTCCTCCGCCACTTCAATCGTATGGTTAATATCCTCATGCGTCAGGGACGCGTTGATGAAGTGGTTGTGGTGAGAGGTGAGGAAGATGCCGCGGCGCACCATATCGGCAACCCATTCCTGATGGAGCATTAGGGAATCGTCATCCGCAATGCGCAGGTAGAACAGGGAGGGCATTCCGGATGCGATCAGGTGGAAGCCATGCTCCTGGCCCGCCTTTACAAGGCCCGTCGTCAACTCGCGGCCGAGCTCGTCAAAGAGCTTGGGCGTGTTGAGCTTTTTCATCTTATTGATGCAGGCGATACCTGCCGCAAACGGCACGGCGCTCATCCAGTAGCTGCCCGTAAAGGTGATGCCGCTAACAACATCCTTCAGGGATTCACGGCCGCACAGGGCGGACACGTTGTAGCCATTGGCCAGCGCCTTGCAGAAGCAAATCAGGTCAGCCTTGAAGCCAAAATAATGGTCGGAGCCTGCAAGATCCATGCGGAAGCCCGCGCGCACGTCGTCAATAATGAGCACAACGCCGTTGTCGTCGCAAAGCTTGCGCACCTTCTGCCAATAGCCCTCGTCCGGGAAGAAGTTGTCGTTGAAATTGCCGTGCATATAAGGCTGGGCAATCAGGCCGGCGATTTCGCCCTTATAATCGGAGAATAGTTTCTCCAGCGCAGGATAATCGTTAAAATTAACATAAAGGTTATTGGCGACCTCTTCCTCCAGCACGCCCGAATAATCGAGCTTCTGCGTCCAGGGAGAAACGCCGTGATAATAGCCGTTGAAGAAAACGATCTTCTTGCGGTGTGTCGCAGCGCGGGCGGTCATCACGGCAAGGCTCGTCACATCGTTGCCGTTCTTTGCAAAAAACGCCCAATCAGCGGAAGCGACCGTATCAACCAACAGCTCCGCGAAATCAACCATGATCGAAGAGGGGATCGTCACGCAGTTTTCTTTTTTAAGCTGTGCGAGCGCCGCCTTATCGACATCCTCATCACAGTAGCCCAACACGTTAGGGCCGTAACCGCACATGTAGTCGATATAATCGTTACCGTCCTCATCCCAGAAATGCGAGCCTTTCGCATGGGAGGAATACAGCGGGAAAGCGTTATTGGGGATATAGCAGCCCTCGGACGGGCCCTGATGGCCATAAATGCCCGACGGGATGACTTTCAGCGCGCGGTCAAAAGCAGCGCGGCTTTTTTCATAAGTATTTACTTTAAAGCTCATTCCTGTCACCTCCTGAGTTACGCCAAATAGATGGACACACGGTCCAAAATCCGGTTGACGTTATCGATCATGTTTACCATACCGCTCATGGCGATAGAACCATCACAGATGCAGCCCATGGCGCTAACTTCACCACGCAGGAGCTGGCCCGCAATTTCAAGGCTGCCAAAGGTCATGGCCGCACGCGGCTTGTCGCAGCGGTCTTTAATTGTAACCATGTGGTGATTGCGCACGCGCAGCGTCACGCCGATATCGCCGTTCACGTTCATCGCGATGTCCCCATCCGGGATCAAGCCCGTGCTGAAAATGCCGCTCTTATCGTGGTTAGCCACCTGAGAAATGGCAACCGCCGCAGTATAGAGCGTCAGGCGTGTGCTGATTGCACGGAATTCCGGATCCTTCATGTCCTCTGGCTCCGGGCGCAGATACTTTGCCAGCAGATCGGTCAGCGGCACAAAGCTCTTAAGCAGGAACTTCAGATGCGCGAAGCCCTTGGAGGGGATCGGCGTCGTCGTGCCGTCAAGCAAGCCGTTAAACTTCTCGCAGGAGCTGAAGGGAAGCTTTACGTCGCATTTTTCAACGCCTTCCTCCATCCTGCAGCGCCCGTTTTTGAAGGTGATCGTGGCAGCGGGGCCCCCTTTCACCTCAAAGCCGATCGAAAGAGGCTTTTTGTTGGTCAGGAGCGCACCGGCGTTGGGATCCAGCGCACACAGATTCTCCAGCGTGCCGAGAACGCCGAACAGATTGATGTACGCCATGGTTTTGGTGTCGGTCGTTGTTAACAAGGTACCTTCCTCCTTTTTCGAGTGAGTGCTCATTCTATTACTATCGAAACATATGCGGGTTCCCACCCGCATATGAATTGAAGCCGATAAAGAACAGTATAGGCACGATCATCTCTGTATACTTGTTTGTTATTTTACCAAAATTCAATGAACATGTCAACGCACTTTCGTCATTCTGACAGTCAAAGAAATCGACTAAATTCTGTGCGGAATGACGAAACAAATCTTTGTTTTTTCTTTATTGTAATATTTTCTTCCTCTCTCCAAATTGGCATGAATGAATTTTTAGGTTAAACGGATTGAAAATCCTGATTACCTATTGTTTTTCAATTTTACAAAAAAGCCATCCGAACTGCAAGTGAATATTTCTGGGAATCTTTTTGCTTTTATCAATCTGTTATCCGATAAAACTGTCCGCTCAGGCCGGATTCCCGGGCTCCATGCTTGCAGGAATCTTCTTATAGCTTCGCAAGGACACCGGCCGTCCTAAGGCCTTTGTAGGCAATAAGGTGCGCTGGCCCTAGCGTGGCTTTTCCCAATTGCCTGAAAGCATCTCATTCCCATCAGAAACGGGGATAGCTGTTTTCACAGCCATCCCCTCCATCGTGTTAAAAAACAATTTTAATTTGCCTGATACATAACCGCACCGCCGGCCTGCTAAATAAGGATTAATATTTAATTAGGTAGTTTTCCAGTTCCCATTGGGAAACCTTGGTGCGGTAATCCTCCCATTCGGACTTTTTAGCTTCCAAGTATTTGGTATAAACATGATCGCCCAGAGCTTCCATAATAAAGGCGTCGCCTTCAAACGCCGCGACAGCCTCTTCCAAGCTGCCCGGAAGCATTTCGATTCCAGCGGCCTTGCGCTCTTCTTCCGTCATATGATAAATATTGGAGTCTGTTGATGGCGGCGGAGTCATGCCCTTTTCAATCCCATCGAGGCCCGCCATCAGGCAGAGCGCCATTTCCAGATACGGATTGCAGGCTGGGTCTGCGCTGCGCAGTTCCACGCGCGTGCCAGCTCCACGCGCCGAAGGCACACGAATCAATGGGCTACGATTTTTTGCGGACCAAGCGATATAAACCGGAGCCTCATATCCAGGCACCAACCGCTTATAGGAATTGACCAACGGATTGGTGATGGCGGTCATGCTCTTGATATGTGCCATGATACCCGCGATAAACTGATAGGCGGTGGCGCTGAGGTTGTTGACATCGGTTTCATCATAAAATGCGTTTTTGCCATCTTTAAACAAAGACATATTCGTATGCATACCAGATCCATTGATCCCAAAAATCGGCTTAGGCATAAACGTGGCATGTAAGCCATGCTGCTGCGCATAGGTTTTCACCACATATTTAAACGTCATCACATTATCCGCCGTGGGCAGAACCTCATCATATTTAAAATCAATCTCGTGCTGTCCCTCTGCAACCTCGTGGTGAGAGGCCTCGATCTCAAAGCCCATTTCTTCGAGCGCTAAGCAGATATCGCGGCGGCAGTTTTCGCCGAGATCCACTGGACCAAGGTCAAAATACCCGCCCTCGTCATTGGTTTTAGTGGTAGGCTTCCCATCCTCATCCACATGAAACAGGAAAAATTCGCATTCCGGGCCAACGTTAAAAGAATAGCCCATATCGGCAGCCTTCTTGATCGCCCGTTTCAGGATATAGCGCGGATCGCCCTCAAATGGCGTGCCGTCCGTCCGGTAAACATCACAAATCAGGCGGGCCACTTTGCCAAACTGCGGGCGCCATGGGAAGATCACGAAGGAATCGTAATCCGGGCGAAGATACATATCAGACTCCTCAATGCGGACAAAGCCTTCAATCGAAGAGCCGTCAAACATGCATTCATTATTGAGCGCCTTCTCCAATTGGCTAACAGTAATCGCCACATTTTTCAGTTGGCCAAGAATATCCGTAAACTGAAGGCGGACAAACTTCACGTTTTCTTCCTGTGCAATGCGGAGGATATCTTCTTTCGTATACTTTCCCATGACAATGCCCCTTTTCTAAAAAAATAAAAAGAGCAAAAGCATTCCATCCGGAGCGCCTTTGCTCTAATGCTATTTATTATATGCGCCGCACGGCGGCCTGTCAATTAAAAAATAGCAATTTTTAATTTTTGCTGTTTTTTCAGCGGAGGCAACAAATCCCCCTTGCCCTCCAGCAGCGTCATTTGTGCATCTCACCATACCGCAAACCCTTATTCCTGCCTATTATCCTCTCTCTGGGGCAATTCTTGCACAACGCGGATCTCCATCACGCGCCGGCCGTCCGTTTTCGTTACTGTCACATGGAGGCGGCCATCCGTAAAACGGTCGCCTTCCACAGGAATCCGCCCCAGCTCTTCCATCACCCAACCGCTGACGCTGACATAATCGCGTTCTTCGTCAATGGAAAACAAATCAAACATATCCTCCAGATTTGCGCTGCAATCGATCGTATAGCTTCCATCCGGATTGAGGCGGAACTCCTCATTCACCTCATCGTGCTCATCCCAGATTTCGCCCACCAGTTCCTCCAGCACATCCTCCAGCGTTACAATGCCTGCTGTGCCGCCGAATTCATCCACCACCACAGCCATGTGAGTGGCCGCATGCTGCATCTGATTGAGTAGACGGGAAATCGGCATATTTTCCGGCACCCAGATCACTTCCTGCATCATCTCGGCCACCGGCCGCCCCTCGTCCCAGCAATAGGAATAGAAATCCTTTTCGTGGATTACGCCGCGGATATCGTCCAAATTTTCATGATAGACCGGTAGTCTGGAAAAATGATTTCCTTTAAAGATAGCCGCAATCTCCTCCGGGCTATCCGTATCCTCGACCGCCACGATATCCACGCGGGGCGTGAGAATATCCTCCGCGTTAAGATCGTGGAATTCGATCGCGGAGCGGATTAGTCTGCCCTCATGCGCATCAATGCCGCCATCATTCTCCGCCTCGCCGACGAGGGTCATCAGCTCTTCCTCCGTGATACCCGGATCGTCACCGCCATGAAACAGGCGCAGCAGCAGCTTTTTCCATTGGGCAAAGAGGAAATTGACCGGCTTGAGGAGCATAATGAAAAAGCGCAGCAGCGGGGCGAATGCCATTGCTATTCGCTCCGGCCTCTCCTTTGCCAGGCTTTTTGGGGAAATCTCGCCGAAAATGAGAACCACCACCGTCAGCACAATGGTGGATACCGGCACGCCCCTCTCCCCCATCCACCGGGTGAAAAGCACTGTTGCAATCGAAGCAGCGGATAGGTTCACAATATTGTTGCCGATCAAGATGGTCGAAAGAAGCCTATCGTAATCCTCCGCCATGCGCAACACCAGCCCCGCGCGCTTGCTGCCCGCCGCCTCTCTGTTCTTCAGGCGAATTTTATTAATGCAGGAAAACGCCGTTTCTGTTGAGGAAAAGAAGCCGGACATTAAAATCAAGCATAACAGAACAACCAGCAAGATGATACTGCTACTGTCCATTGAGGACCATCACTCCAATATCCATTTCTAATGGGATTTATTTTATCTGATTCTCTTCCCTATTTCAAGGATTTTATAACAAATCCAGCAAAATGAATTTTTGCTTTGTATCCGACCACCCGATTTCGGGCCAATCCCTCTTTTTGTGCAGAGCCTATCGCTTGAAGCCGCATTGCGCCGACACTTGCGGTTGATTCAGAAAAGAAACTATGATACGATACACATAAAGGTTTAGAGGTTATTTTGGAAAGGACGTGACAGCAATGCCGAAACGCAGCGACTATATTTCCTGGGATGAATACTTTATGGGGATTGCCCTGCTATCCGCCATGCGCAGCAAAGACCCTTCCACACAGGTGGGGGCGTGTATCGTCAACGCGCAGAACAAGATCATGTCCGTCGGTTACAACGGGCTCCCGCTCGGTTGCGACGACGACCTGTTCCCCTGGGAGCGTGAGGGGGATGATTTCAACACAAAATACCCCTATGTATGCCATGCGGAATTGAACGCGATCCTCAACAACGCCGGTCGGCCGCTCGATGGCTGCAAAATCTATGTAGCGCTTTTCCCCTGCAACGAATGCGCAAAGGCAATCATCCAGTGCGGCATCAAAGAAGTGATCTACATCTCCGATAAATATGCGGATTCCGTCGCCGTGCGCGCCTCCAAGCGGATGTTTGAAGCGGCGGGAGTCGCCTATACGAAGCTCACCGGCCTGCACGAGGAGTTGACGCTCAACTTCCGCGAGGAGGATATTTGACCTGCCGATTCGAGAGAGAAAAGAGGGCATCATGCAAAAGAAACAAATTTTATACATTGCTTTGGGGCTTTTTCTTATGCTTTTCCTGCTGTTCGGCGGCAAAGCCGCAAAAGCTATTATCCAGCCCCTGATCGCCCCTGCGCCCGCTGAGCGCCATTCAGAGGCGAAGGCGCGGAATATCACGCTTCAAGCAAACGACTATGTGTTATTCGGCTCCTATCAGGGTGAGCCGATCCTTTGGCAGGTGCTGCGTATCCAGGAGGGCAAGCCTCTGCTTTGGAGCAGCCGGATTCTCTGCTTTAAGGCCTTTGATGCAGCCGGGGAGGATGCAGCCCTTCACAGGGGCGCGGACTTTGCCGCCCAGGGATCAAATCGTTGGGCGGATAGTTCTCTGCGGCAATGGCTCAACTGTGCGGAGCAGGAGGTGCCCTGGTCGCACTGCCCGCCTGCCGCACAGAATGTGCTGGACGGGCTGAACCCATATGCGGACGAGCCCGGCTTTCTGGCCGGGTTTACCGCGCAGGAATGCTCGCTTTTGGCAGAGCGCAAAGGAGATCTGATTTTTCTGCTCAGTCAAAAGGAAATCAGCGGGTGGGTTCCCGCAGCAAAACGGGCGAAGCGGTTGACCCACACCGCGAGTGTAAGCGACCGCTCGCCTTATCTGAATCTCCCCATGAGCCCGGAGTGGTATTGGACCTCTACCCCGGCCAATTCCACCCGCACAGGCGTGGCGACAGTGACCACCAACGGCAGCTTTTATAAAGACCCGGCATACGACGGCCACACCGGCGTATGCCCTGCCGCCCTGCTCAAAACGCAAAATGTGAAGGCGTGCGGCAACGGCACGCAGGGAAGCCCCTATCAGCTCGAGGGGGCGGTTAGATGAAGCAAGAAAAGCAGCGTATCTCTTCCCTGCGACAATCTCCGTGGTTCCCCCTAGTAGGATACGGCGCGATATTACTGGCCTTTTGTCTTTTTTGTACCCGTCTGTTTTTCAAAACAGACGACGGCAATTTCACCGGAATTTTGCTCAGCCCGGATTTCTCCCTCTATGGATTTCTGTCGCAGCGATATCTCACATGGTCTGGCCGCACGGTGGGGGAAGCGCTTCTCATGCTCTTCCTGCGCGCGCCGCTGGTTTGCTGGAAGCTTGTCAATTTTGGCCTGCTATTCTATATCTCCTATTTCCTATGCCGGTTGTTTACATGGGCGGAGGGCCCGCTCCCGGCGCGTGAACGAATTTTGTTTGGTAGCGCATCCCTCTGGATGATTTTCTTTTTATCCCTCAATTCGCCTGCTTTTTGGTTTTCCGCCACGTTTTTCTATGTATGGCCGGCAGCGGCAATGCTTTACACGCTTTCCCCGCTTGTTGCGCTGCTGTTCGGCCAAAAAGTGCGCTGGCGCTGTTTACCGCTCTGGTGCCTCGCGGCAGTGCTCGCTGCCTCCCAAGAGCAATCCTGTGCGCTGACGCTCACCTTTTTCCTCCTCCTACTTGCCGCTTTGTGGATGCGGGAGAAGCATTTCCGGCCCATCTTTCTTTTACAGCTTTTGATTCTCGCTGCGGAAACAGCGTGGGTGCTCCTCTCGCCCGGCGGCAGCGCCCGCACGGCGGCTGAGGCGGCTGCCGCCTATCCGAATTTTCCACAGCTTTCGCTCTTACAAAAGCTGTGCGGCGGATTGGTGAACCTCTTGGCGCACCAATTTTTCTATATCCAATTGATTGCTATTCTTCTGCTCGCCTTTTTAAGCATTGCCGCCCTCCAGCTTGCCCCGAAAAAATGGCTGAAAATTTTGCTTGCTGCGCTCAATGGCGTTCAGTTCTTCCTCTGCGTGCCCTTCAATATCCTCCTAGCTGCAACGCGCGGTGGTTTTCAATGGCTCAACGCGGCCTTCGCCGAGCGCGCTTTCGATTGGGCCGCCTGCCTGGCGCTTGCGCTCGGTTTGCTGTGCCTGCTCGCGGATCTTGCGCTCAGCCTGTTTTTGTGGCTCAGGCGGCGGGATGCTGCCCATGCGGGCGTGTTATTGTGCATTCTGGCTGCCTATGCCAGCGCGATGACCATCAGCCTTTCTCCAACCATCTATTCCTCTGGGCAGCGCGTTTTCTTCTATACGGACATTTTGCTACTCGCCGCCATAGGTCTACTTTATTGCACGCTCCCGCAGACAAAGGCCGTCCGGCGGTTGCGCATAGGCGCTTATGGATATGCAGGCGTAAACTTTATATTGGATGTCATCCTCTTCACGCTTCTGGAGCTTCCCTGGCTGGGATGACGGAAAGGATTCATATGGGAAAAACATTGGTGCTCGCTGAAAAGCCCAGCGTCGCGCGGGAGCTTGCCCGTGTGCTTGGCTGCAAACAGAAGGGCGACGGCTGCCTCCTAGGCGGCCAATATATCGTGACCTGGGCGCTCGGCCATCTGGTCACTCTGGCAGACCCGGAGGCCTACAGCAAGCAATACCAATCCTGGAGGCTAGAGGATCTGCCCATGCTGCCGGAAAAGATGCAGCTCGTCGTCATCAAACAGACCGCCAAGCAATTTCACGCGGTGTCTCACCTCATGCATCGGCAGGATGTCACTGAGCTCATCATCGCGACGGACGCCGGCCGCGAGGGAGAGCTGGTCGCCCGCTGGATCATGCAGAAGGCAGGTTGGAAGGGAAAAACAAAACGGCTCTGGGTCTCCTCCCAGACGGATAAAGCCATTCGGGAGGGGTTTGCCCATCTCAGGCCTGCCGCAGAATACGACAGCCTTTATCGCGCCGCTCAGGGCCGCGCGGAGGCGGATTGGCTCGTGGGCCTCAATGTGACCCGCGCGCTCACCTGCAAGCACAACGCACAGCTCTCCGCTGGGCGCGTGCAAACGCCTACGCTCGCGCTGATCGTGCAGCGCGAAGAGGAAATCCGCGCCTTCCGCCCAAAGGAATATTTCTCCGTACAGGCGCAGTTCGACGGCTTTCGTGCTCTCTACCGGGATGAAAGGGGCCAATCCCGCTTTTTCGACCGCGCGCGGGCGGAGCGCATCGTTTCCTCCTGCGCCGGGCAGGCCGCGGTGGTCGCCCGCCTGCATAAGGAATTAAAAAAACTGCCGCCACCCGCCGCCTACGACCTGACGGAGCTCCAGCGGGACGCCAACAAAAAATACGCCTATTCCGCCAAGCAGACGCTCTCGATCATGCAGCGGCTCTATGAAACCCACAAGCTTTTGACCTATCCGCGCACGGATTCCCGCTATATTTCCGACGACGTCGTGCCTACCCTCCCGGAGCGGCTGCGTGGGATCATGACCGGCCCCTATGCGGCCTATGCCCGTGCCATCCTGCGCGCAAAGCCGATCCCCACGAAGGCGATCGTCAACAATCAAAAGGTGACCGACCACCATGCTATCATCCCCACAGAGGAGCCGGCCGATCTCTCTGCCCTCTCTCCGGAGGAACGCAACGTCTATGACCTCGTGGTGCGGCGCTTCCTCGCGGTGCTCTCCTCTCCCTGCGGCTATGAGGAAGTGGATCTGGCACTCACCATCGGAAAGCACACGTTTTATGCTAAGGGGAAGACCGTCACAAATCCTGGCTGGCAAACTGTTTACGGTGCGCAAGCAGCCCTGGAGGAACCAGAAGCAGAAGAGGAGACGGAAAGTCAGTCCTTCCCCGTTCTTACCCAGGGCGCGAAGCTTGCCGTCAGGCAGGTCTGTCTCTCCCCCGGCCAGACCAAGCCCCCCGCGCGCTACACGGAGGCAACGCTTCTAACGGCCATGGAGCACCCGGGCGGTCAAGTGCAAGACCAAAAGCTGCGCCGTACGCTGGAGGAGACAAGCGGCCTCGGCACGCCTGCCACGCGGGCGGACATCATCGAGAAGCTGTTCGACGCCTTTTGCATCGAGCGGCAGGGCAAGGAAATCCGCCCCACCTCCAAGGGGCGGCAGCTCATCGGGCTCGTCCCGCCCGATCTGAAGAGCGCGGCGCTCACTGCCCAGTGGGAGCAGCGGCTTCAGCGCATCAGCAAAGGGCAGGAAAGTCTGCCCGCCTTCCTCATAGAAATGCGAAAATACGCAACCAGCCTCGTTAGGCAGGTGATCGCAAGCAACGCGGCCTACGTCCACGATAACGTCACCCGCGAAAAATGCCCGGATTGCGGCAAATTCCTGCTCGACGTTAACGGCAAACGGGGCCGGATGCTGGTTTGCCCGGATCGGGAATGCGGCTACCGTAGGAGCCTCTCTGTTCAAACGAACGCCCGTTGCCCCAATTGCCACAAAAAGCTGGAGCTTCGCGGCGAAGGGGAGCAAAAAATGTTCACCTGCATCTGCGGTTACCGGGAACGGCTCAGCGATTTTGAAAAGCGCAAAAAAGCGGCGGGCGCAAACAAGAGCGACGTTCGAAAATATCTGGAGCGGCAACAAAAGGAACAGGCCTCCCGCGGCAATTCCGCGCTTGCGGATCAACTCGCCAAATGGAAGGCCCAGCAGGAAGAAGATGAATGAAAGGGGCGGCTGTATGGAGATTCGGGAAGCCTCTTTTTCGGAAAAGAGGCAAATCATCCGGCAGTATCCGCACACGAAATCGTTTCTCAAGCGCAAGGGGATCTTATCTGTTGCGGCCAAAGCCGGGCGGCTGCTTGGTTTTGCATTTGTGCAGCGCAGGAAGATTACCACTGAGCCGCGTTTGACGGAGGATTTAATCCTGGTGATTGAAGTATTCAGCCCAGCAGAGCGCTGCAAGGGGATCGCCAGCGCGCTCGTTGGGCATATAAAAGAACAGGCTGTCGCGGCGGAAAGCTAGCAGGTAATCGCCTATTATGCGCCGGATAATCTCCCCTCCCATAAGCTATGGATCAAAAATCAGTTTTGCGTGACCCCGCCGGATCCCAAGCTGGATCGGCATTTATCCAGTTGCTGTGCGCTCTATAAATGCTGCGTTTCGCCCGCGCACCGGAAGAAAGGATTGTCCTATGAAAATCATGATTGTGGAAGATCACCCTAAAATTCGGGAGGAGCTCTCCGCTCTGCTGCGCCGCTATGGGTATGAAACCTGCGCGCCGAGCAGCTTTGACCATATTGTGGAGGCCATCTTGCAGGAGGGAGCGGATCTGATCCTGCTTGATATTAACCTGCCGCTTTTTGACGGCTATTATATCTGCCGGGAGGTGCGAAAAGCCTCCGCTGTGCCGATCATCATCGTAACGAGCCGCGACAGCGAAACAGATGAGCTGATGAGCATGAACCTGGGCGCAGATGACTTTATCACCAAACCCTACAACACACAAATTCTTCTCGCCCATATTGCCTCTGTGCTCAAGCGTGCCTATCGGAGCCCAGAGGAATCGGCGGAGCTCTCTTGGAACGGCGTGTCGCTCAGCCTTTCCCGCAGCGCCGCCCGCTGTGGGGACCGAGAGACAGAGCTGAGCAAAAACGAAACGCGCATCCTGCACGTGCTCATCCGCAACCGAGATACAATTGTCAGCCGCGATGTAATCATGAACGAGCTTTGGCAATCGAACGAATTTGTCGACGACAATACGCTCACCGTCAACATCAATCGCCTGCGCAAAAAGCTTGCAGAAATCGGCGCGCCAGATTATATTGTGACGAAACGCGGGCAGGGCTACACCGTCTGACCTACCGGCTTGCGCAGAAAGGGTGCCAATCATGAAGTTCTTCGTTTTTCTCCGATCCAAGCTCCTATACCTTTTGATGAGCGCCGCCTGCATGGGCTTCACCTGGGCCCTGCTCAGCGTTTTGCGGCAATCCGCCGCTACGATCGTATCGATCCTGATCCTAGAGGCGCTCGCCGTACTTTTGCCGGTTGCGGTGGAATATGCGCGCAAGCGCTCCTATTACAGCCGCCTTCTGCGCAGCCTCGACGCGCTCGACCGCAAAGTCCTGCTATGCGAGGTGCTTGACGAGCCCGATTTCCTAGAAGGGCGGATTCTCTATCAAACGCTGATGGTCTGCAATAAGTCTATGAACGACGAGATTGCCTTTTACCGCCGCCAGGAGGAGGAATACCGCGAATATATTGAAGCCTGGATGCACGAGGTAAAAACGCCGCTTGCCGCGGCCAAGCTCACGTTGGAAAACGCCCCTGGAGCTGTTCCAGCGAGCGTATCCGAAGATCTCCGCAGGATTGAAGACGATCTGGAACAGGCCCTCTTTTACGCGCGGAGCAACAGCGTAGAAAAGGATTATCTGATCCGCCCCGCCTCCCTGCGCGAGCTTGTGAATACCGCTGTGCGCCGTAATGCGAAGGATATGATTGCAAGCCGGATCAAGCTTCAGCTGGAGCCCCTTGATTACACTGTGCTCACCGATATGAAATGGGTGGATTTTATTCTCAATCAAATCCTTGTGAACGCTATCAAATACCGCAGCGCTTCCCCCTCTATTCATATTTACGCCCAGCAGGAGAAAAATAGCGTTGCCCTCACAATTGCGGATAACGGCATCGGCATTCGCGCAGCGGATTTGCCGCGCGTTTTTGAGCGCGGCTTTACCGGCGAAACCGGGCGCAAATTTTCAAAGGCGACCGGGCTGGGCCTTTATCTGAGCAAGCGGATGTGCGACAAATTGGGGATCGGCCTCTCCCTTGCGTCCGTTGAGGGGGAGGGCACTACAATTCGCCTGGTTTTTCCAAACGGCACGATGCATGATCTTTCAAAAGACACATAAGGCGCGAAGTAAATGACAAATGCAGGCCGACGGCCTGCATTTATTGTTTCAATACGGCCCAAAAACGGAGACGCGCCTTCTTAACCTTACAAAATTGTTCGGCGGCGGTAAGCTTCCCCGATGGCAGCCATTACGCGCCGCTGTTAAAATGGAGGCATCATAGATTACAGGAGGTCGTTCATATGGAATCCATTTTAAAGGTGGAACATCTCGAAAAATATTATGGCAACCGCGGAAATGTTACCAAAGCGGTTGACGACATCAGCTTTACCGTAACGCAAGGCGAGTATATCGGCATTATGGGGGCATCCGGCAGCGGTAAAACAACGCTTTTAAACTGCATCTCTACGATCGATTCCGCCACCGCAGGGCATATTTTTATCCGCGGGCAGGATGTGACGCAGCTCAAGGCAAAGGAGCTCTCCCGCTTCCGCCGTGAGCAGCTCGGCTTCATCTTCCAGGAATTCAATCTGCTCGACACGCTCACTGCTTTTGAAAACATCGCCCTAGCGCTGACCGTGATCGGCACTCCCGCTAAGGAGATTGACGGCCGTGTGCACAACGTCGCAAAACGGCTTGAAATTGATAGTATCCTGGGGAAATATCCCTACCAGCTCTCCGGAGGCCAGCAGCAGCGCGTTGCGAGCGCACGGGCGATGATTACCAACCCCTCCCTGATCCTTGCGGATGAGCCAACCGGGGCCCTCGATTCCAAATCCGCCCGCATGCTGCTCGAGAGCTTTGAAACGCTCAACCGCGAGCTCGGCGCCACAATCCTCATGGTCACGCATGACGCGTTTACGGCGAGTTACTGCAAACGCATCCTTTTCATCAAAGATGGAAAAATCTTTAACGAGCTGCTGCGTGGCGCGGATACGCGCAAGGCCTTCTTTGAAAAGATCATCGAGGTTGTAACCCTTCTGGGAGGTGACAACGGCGATGTTTTATAAGCTTGCTTTTAAAAACGTAAAAAAGAGCCTGAGCGACTATGTGATCTACTTCCTAACGCTCTCCTTCGGCGTATGCCTCTTCTACGTATTCAACGCTGTGGAAGCCCAGCAAACCATGCTCCTCCTTTCAGAGCAGCAGCACGCCCTGCTCCAAACCGGCACGGCTATGCTTGGCTACCTCTCCGTATTCATCTCCTTCGTGCTGGCGGGCCTTATTCTCTATGCCAATAACTTTCTCATCAAGCGGCGCAAGCGCGAGCTTGGCCTGTATATGACGCTCGGGATGGATCGGGGCAAAATCTCTCGCATCCTCACGGCAGAAACCTTTGTGATCGGCCTATTCTCCCTTGGCGTGGGCCTTTTAATCGGCATTGCCGCATCACAGGGCATGAGCGTTTTGACGGCAAAACTGATGAACGTGCCGATCAAGGATTTCGCGTTTTCCTTTTCTAAAGATTCCCTGCTCAAAACAATCCTCTATTTTGGTGTGATCTTCCTCGTGGTTATGCTCTTCAATATCCGCACGGTTTCCAAATATAAGCTCATCGATCTCATCCATGGCGGCCGCAAGAATGAGACATTGCGTATCAAAAAGCTCTGGGTCTGCGTGGTGATTTTCCTGCTCTCCGTTGCCTGTCTTGGCGCGGCCTATTATATGATCATTGACAACGGCCTGTTTCTTCTGGATCGCCAGTTTTTCGGCTCGCTGATCCTCGGCTCCATTGGCACGGTGTTGTTTTTCCTCTCCCTTTCCGGCTTTTTGCTACGGATCGCAAAAGGGAATAAACGCCTCTACTATAAGGGGCTGAACATGTTTGTCCTACGCCAGCTCAACAGCAAAATTAACACCAATTTCATTTCCATGTCCATCATCTGCATTATGCTGCTGGTCACCATCGGCACCTTCTCCTGTGGCCTGGGCGCGGTGGATGTGATGGCGGGCCAGGTGGATGACGCCGCCCCCTTTGATATTACCCTGAAAAGCCAGAGCTCGAAAAATGGCCCGCAGGATATTGAGGCGGATCTCAAGTCGCACGGCTTTGATTTTGCGAAGCAATTCAGCGGATATACGCAGATTTGGCTCTTCAACACAGGTGATTTGACCTTCCGCCCACTCTATGATTTTGCGGTAGAAACCATGGGCGCCACCTATATTGAAGAGCGGGATGCTTCCTATTCAATCCCCCTGATTCGCCTTTCCGATTATAACAAGCTGCTCGCCCTGCGCGGGGAGGCGCCCATCTCCCTTGCTGCGGATGAATATGCCGTGGTCTGCAACGTAAAAGAAATGCATCAAATTTTAAAGGCCTATGTGGAGCAAGGGCGGACCTTTTCGATCAACGGCGTTGAACTGCGCCCCTCAAGCCTGGAAATTCAGCAATACCCTTTGCAAAACGGTATGATGGCCATGGAGACCGGCACGCTGGTTGTGCCGGATACTCTTGCGGAGAGTTGCGAGCCTATGGCCGCTTTGCTCAACGCCAATTACACAAAGCCCGGCGAAACGGGTGAAAATGCCTTTGCCGCAGAAATCGCAGCGCTCTATGGTAAGGGGGAGGAAGCGCCGCGTCCCTACACAAATGCGCTCTCCCATTATGAGCTCTATATGCAAAGCGGCGGCATGAAGCTCATGATTTCCTATTTCGTCATCTATGTAGGCATCGTGTTTCTCATCACCTGCGCAGCCATCCTCGCTCTGCAACAGCTTTCGGAAGCCTCCGACAATACGGAGCGCTACCGGCTGCTGCGCAGGCTCGGCACTTCAGGCCGCATGATCGACCGGGCGCTGTTCACTCAAATCCTCTCTTACTTCATGCTCCCGCTGGGGCTAGCGGTTATCCATTCCGTTGTGGGTATTTCCGTGGTCAACAACGCGATCGCCCAGTTTGGCCATTTAAACGCTCTTCCCAATATCCTCATGGCGGCGCTGCTGTTTTTAATCATCTACGGAGGCTACTTCCTAGCCACCTTCCTGGGCAGCAGGAAAATGATCCGTTCAAAAGAGCCCTAAGGCAGGGCTGCTTCGAAAGGAGCTGCAACAATCATGCATTATTTCCTCATTCGCATCCTGTCGTTGGCGGCCGCCCTGCTCGCCATATGCTGTATCCTCTCCGGTATACCGGCCTGTGATAAGGATACGATCCTCCGGCATTACGATAACGCGCTCCAGGTAGGCGGTGCGCTCGCCCGCACGCCGGACGCCGCCCTACAAGGGATCCGAGTTCCTGGAGGGGATAGCTATACGGGCTCTTATACGGCCGCTTACCAAAACTTCAGCGGCAGGGAGATTCTCTTCGGCGGCACGGCACTGAAGCGCCCGGCGGGCGATACGATCACTGTTTCCTGTATGCTAAGCAGCACAGGAGGGCGGGCAAAACTTCTTTTCTGCTCCGGCAGCAACGCACCCAAGGTTCTACTCAAAGATAATGGCACATGTACGAACACGCTCACGCTCCCTGTAGGCAGCAGCAGCGTTGAGATTATCCTCATCGGGTATTCCGGAGAAATACAAATCACCGTTTCCTAACAAACAGCACGCCCAGCCTTCTATCGCTGTGTCAACAAGCCCGCCCGGATTAACCGGGCGGGCTTGTTGCATCTTGGGCAGAACAGAGGGAAGAAAACGCCCCATTTAGTCTCATTCCACTTTTTGTATCATAGGGATTGCCTTTTAAAAGACTTTGCTGTATGGTAAAATAGCTTCAAAGCTTATGGCTTTGAAGCATTGGAAAAATGCCTGTCGGCGCGAAACGCCTCCTACCGCAGAGCGGCAACGCCATTTTTGCACGGGGGCATTCTATAATAAATAGTCGGGAAGGGAGGGGGCCTCTTGTTGCAGATTGCCATTTGTGATGATGAAAAGTTCATGCGCGACGCCTTGTTTTCCATGAGCCGCGACCTGCTTGCCCAGGCCGGGGAGGATGCGCAGATCCTGCTTTTTGCGGATGGGGAGTCGCTCTGCCGGTCCTGCGAAGAGGGAACGCCCTTTGACCTAATCCTATTGGATATCAAAATGGATGGAATTGACGGCATGGCTGCTGCAAAACGCATCCGCGCGTGCAACAGCAAAGCCCTGATCGTTTTTATCACATCGTCGGCGGAATATGTGTTTCACGGCTATGAGGTGCGCGCCTTCCGCTATATTTTAAAGCCGGAGCTTTCCCACAGCTTTCCGCTAGTGTTCCGCGAGGTTCTCGAGGAGCTCCTGCATAAGCAGGAGGAGCGCTTCTGCTTTCAGTTTGACGGTGAAACCATCGCTCTCCCGCTGTGTGACATTCGGTATTTTGAAAGCGACCGCCGGATTCTGCTGATCCACACGGCGCAGCAGGCCTATAAAACCTACCGCAAGCTCGATGAGGTAGAGCAGGCCCTGAAAAAAAAGGATTTTGTGCGCTGCCACCAGAGCTTCCTCGTCAACGCGCACGGAATTCAAAAGGTGGGAGCCACTGCCCTCACCTTAAAAACCGGAGAAACCATCCCCGTGAGCAAACGGCGCTACCGGGAAACCAACGAGGCCTTTCTCTGGTCTCTCCGGTAGCGCGAAAGGAGGCTGTCATCCATGGAAGCGGTATTATTTCAAATTGTTCGAGCGCTCGCCACCGTGTTTGAAATCACGCTTGCCTTCGCCCTGCTCAATGCCATGTTTGAGCCCAAATACGCCAGCAAATGGCCGCTGCGCCTCAGCTATATCCTGCTGCTTGCGGCGGTGTTTTCCAGCAGCGCGCGGCTCACAGTGATCAGTGTAAAAACAGCAGTGGAAATCCTGCTCGTATTTCTCGTCTCCCTGTTGGTTTTCCGAGGCCGGTTGAGCATCAAGGTTTTTTATAACCTGATTTTTTCCACTGTTTTGTTTCTTTCCGACCTATTGTCTGCCTTTGCTCTCTCCTTCCTGCCGCAGGAGTTGTTTTTGTTCCCGACTGGGGATATCCTGCATCGGCTTTTAGAGATCGTTTTGCCTAAGATGATCCTGTTTCTGTTTGTGATGCTGCTCATGGTTTTTATTTCCCGGCAAAAAAAGAATATTTCTCTGCGCTATTGGGTAATGCTCACCTCCGTCCCCCTAACGACGATCGTTACGCTGACCGTATTTCAATATTATTCGGCTAAGCTCCCCGGAGAAGCCTATATGCAGGAGTATATTTTTGTTGCAATCATCGGCCTTGTCTTTATCAACATCATGGTTTTCACCCTATTTGCAAGGCTGCAAAGTCAGCTTGAAATGCGAGGCCAATATGAGCTTCTGGAGCAGCAGATGGCGCTGCAAAAGGAATCCATCCGCAGGATGGAGGAGGCTTACACCCACATGCGCGAGTTGCGCCACGATTTGAATAATCACCTGCTGTGCATGAACACGCTGATTGAGCAGGGCGAATACGAAGCGCTCAAGCAATACCTCAAAGCGATGACGGCCACGGTAGAGGAGCGGTCTTATGTGGCAATCAGCGGCAATTCCGCAGTGGACGCCATTCTCAATGAAAAACTAATTGCCGCTCAAAAGCAGCAAATCAACACCTCCTTTGACGTATGCGATCTGCACAGCACAAAGGTGCAGCCAATGGACTTATGCATCGCCCTGAGCAACGCGCTCGATAACGCCATCGAAGCCTGCGAAAAGATACCGGACCCAACCGGCCGCTACCTTCGCTTGAGAATCCAGCAGGAGGAAAATTTCCTCGTGCTCTCTGTTGCAAACCCCGTCGTAGCCCCACCGCGCAAATTCGGCAGCCTTTACCGGACAGAAAAAGCCGACCGTGAGCGCCACGGCTTTGGCTTGCGCAGCATCCGTACCACGCTTAAAAAATATCATGGCGAGCTAATAACCCGCTGTGAAGATCAGGTATTTACAATTGTGATAAAATTCAATTTTTGAATCATTTTGACCCTATGCCAAAAATGACACGGGCAAGGCCAAAAATGACATGCTGTGATGTTTCGCCCCCACGCGTGCTATCCTGTAACCGTAAGGATGGCACGCGCTTTTTATTACAGAAGAATGCTTACCCGCGGTGTACCAACCGCTCATCGATGAAAGGAATGCTCCATTTCCCCTAAGGCGAGGAGTTTAGGGCTACTTTTATAGCATTATTTTGGGAAAGGAAGTGTACCACATGAAAGCAACAGAGCATCTATCAGCCCTCCTGCATGCGCAAAAGCAAACCCTGTGGGAGCTGGAAGCAGAGATTGCCTCACTCAGCGCCAAAGATTTCCTCACGGAAAACGATCGCCTCAAAGCGGAACTGGCGCATACAGCAAACCGCTGCCGCCAGGCGGAGCAAACCCGTGACACACTGAAAAAGGAGCTGGAAGCTGTGCAGGAAGCGCTGCACGCCAAGCTTTACAGCGAAAAGCAGCTCGCGCTGCGGCTCGCCTCAAAGCGGCTCTCCGCCTACTATCAGGCGCAGGATGCCGCGGAAGAAAACCGATTAGTTGCCTTTGAAAAAACGATACGTAAGCGCATCGAATTGTTGCAGCGGCAGGCCAAAGAGGAAGACGAAGCCCTCTTCAGCGAACTATCCGCCGAATTTGACCGGCTGCGCGACCTGCTCGACAAGCGCATCACGCGCCTGCGCAGCGAGCGGGAGGCAAACGCCGCCGCCTTGCAGGAGGAGGCGGGCCCGGCCTTCAGCGCATTGCAAAACGAACCGCTCACCGGGCAGGAGGCCCGCGCCGCCCTGCGCGGCCGCCGTTTTGAAGCGCTGATCGGCCTGAGCGTCTTCAACAAAATCGGCGTTCTTCTCATCGTAATTGGATCAGTCGCCGCCGCACGCTTCACCTACACAAAGCTGCCGGATTCTTTCAAGGGCGGCATGCTGTTTCTGCTGGCATTCCTCTTCTTGGGCGTGGGGGAATGGATGGGGCGCGGCGGCAGGCGGCGGGATCTGTTTTCACTCGGCCTATCCGCAGGCGGGGTCGCACTGCTCTATGTCAGCGTGGTCACCTGTTTTTTCTGGCTGCATCTGCTGCAACCCTATGCGGCCTTCGCTCTAATCGTGCTGATCACTGCGCTGGCCTTTTTTCTCTCCCAACGGCACAACGCACAGGTTATTGCGGCTTTTGCCATGATCGGCGGCTATTTGCCCGCTCTTGTGTTCTTTTTTCAGCCGGGGATACCGCTGCCGCTTCTCGTGATCAGCGCGCTGTATTTTGCAGGGCTGTGCTTGTTCTCTCTGCTGACGGCGTGCCGTAAAAAATGGATCGCAGCGCAATTTGTCGGCTTTGCGCTCAACACGGCCGCGTTTTCTATTCTCGCAGTCCTTTTTCGTGAGCGAACGAACTTCTATCCGCTCGAAACAACAGGCCTCGGCTGGCTCTGTAGGCTAACGCCCTGCCTGCTGGTCGCCTTCTCCTGCCTCGCTTTTCTGGCGGGTCCGCTCTTCTATGCCCGGCGTACGCAGGCTGCACTGAAAATCCACGACTTTCTTCTGCAAGGCTGTAACCTGATGGCGAGCTATGTGGCGCTCTCCCTTCTGACCGGTAGGTTCCCCAGCACGAACTATGCATTTCTACAGCCGCTTTGCTTCACCCTGCTCCTCGCGGGCACAGCAGGGTATCTTTGGAAACGGGTTCCGAAGGAACGCACAGGCCTGTATGCAGCGGCGGGCGCTGCGATCCTTTTTTCTCTGCTTATTCCGCTCTACTTCAGCTATGCCTACGCGGTCTATGCCTGGACGGCAGAAGCCCTGCTTTTCCTGCTGCCCGGTTTGCAGGGAAAACGCCGCCCCCTGGAGCTTGCGGGCTGGCTGGTCGGCGCGGCGGCAATTCTCTCGCTGCTCATCGCGTACCCCATGCTGCAACTCTCCCTTCCAAAGCTTGCATTCCTCCCCTCCTGCGCTGCTGCGTACATCTGCGTCACAGCGGCCAGTCTGTTCCCCATGGCGGTCATTCTACACAGAGGAAAACCAACGGGCGGTATACAAAGCGTGTATCCATACGGGTTTCTGCTCAACCTGTGGCTCTATGTCATCTTTGCTACACAATATTTCCTGCCCGCTCTGATCCCCGCTCATATAAACGCGCTGCATACGGACCTCTTCCTGCTGAGCCTGACCATTCTTCTAGGCTGCGCCGTCGGCTGTCTCGCGGTCCGGCTGCCCCGCTTGCGGGATGATGTGACAGCGGTAATCGGCCTGCTGATCTATGCCTGTTCCTTCCTGATGGTGCATATTGTCAACTGCGCGTATTTCCGGCAGGCGAATTTCTTTCCACAGGCTGTGCAGATCGGGCTGGTCCTACTCCAAATCGCCTCCAACATCGCCTCCGTTTTGGCGGCGGCGGACTTCACCCGAACACTTGTCAAACGCTTCCGCGCCCCTGCCGAGATTTATCCGCTCACCGTATCCGCCGCCTTTACCGTGCTGCTCACCGAGCTACTGCTCGGCCAGTTCCGGCTTGCCTTTTCCAACCCGCTCATCAGCGCCCTGTATCTGGCAACGGCGCTCGGCTGGGTCCTCTGCGGCTTCTGGCGCAGATACGGCTCTATGCGCAGGTTTGGCCTGTGCCTCTCCTTCCTGGCGCTGGCAAAGCTCTTCCTGCTTGACCTGGCCGGCCTCTCGGAGGGGAGGCGGATTGTCTCCTTCTTCGTCTTTGGCGCGTTAATGCTCCTGATCTCCTTCGTATACCGCTATTTCAGCAAACGGATGCTTCCCAACGGAAGCATCGCGCAGATACCGGCTCAGGAGAGCTCCTCTGCCACACAAAAATAAGCGTTTCCCTCAAAAAAGGCGGGGCGTGGAATCTTCCACGTCCCGCCTGCTGATGGATAGCAGATCGCTTCAACTATTGTCCAATGGTGGTAAGGAACGCATTCGTCCGCATCTTGGCCACACAGATATTTTTGACGCATTTGCGCAGCGCCTCTCCGTACCCAATCGGGTCGTTTCGATAGGCCCGTTTCATGGAAGCCACCAGCGGCAGCTTCCGCAGCGGCCACACCATGCACAGCAGCTCGTCGTTACCTGCATACACGGCAAGGTTCGGGTTCATATAGCCCGTGCCGGTAAGGTTCATATAAGCGTCTGTGATGACCATGCCGTCAAAGCCCCACTCTTCCCGGAGAAGCTGGGTAAGCAATGCGTAGCTTCCGCCGCACCACTGCGCGCCAATGCGGTTGAGGCTGGACATAATGCCATATGCCTCACCCTCCTTGACCGCGATCTCAAAGGGCTTGAGGTAGAGCTCCCGCATTGCCTGCTCATTGCACCAGGTAAATACGCCGAAGCGGTTAGTTTCCTGATCGTTGAGCGCAAAGTGCTTGATGGTAACGACCACGTTTTCACTCTGTGCGCCGCGCGTTACCGCCGCGGCCATTTTGCCGGAGAGCAGCGGATCCTCGGAATAATATTCAAAGTTCCGCCCGCCCAAGGGGTTGCGGTGCAGGTTGGCCGCCGGCGCATACCAAACGTGCGTGCCGAGCTCTGCGGCGGATTTGCCGATTGCCACGCCCATCTGTTGGGCGAGGCTGTCGTTATAAGTGCAGGCAATGATCGTTTCCGTCGGGAAGGCGATGCTCTCCTCTGAGGCGAAGAACCCGTTCTTCCCCTTGATGCTGGCGGGGCCATCGTTATCAACTGTGGCAGGGATGCCCAAGCGGTCGATTGCCCGCGTATGGTAGCCGCAGTCTCCAACCAAATTGATCATCTCATCCAACGTGAACTGATCCAAAAACGCATCCCATAGGGATTCGTCGCGGTAAACATCCTGAAGGGTAATCGTGCCGGTTTCATATACCGCGCCCGTGGTGGGCACGGTGCCCTCCGTTTTCGGCGCGGGCTCCGTATCCGCGTTGCGCACGGCGTCGGTTAGCTTGGTCATGGGGCCTTGCGGATAAGTCGCCTCCGGATTGCTGCGGGAAAAATAGGTGATCTCCCCATTGACGTCGGAGAAGAGGTTTTGAATCGGCGCGCCGGTTTTATCATCGTAGCGCAAAACCTTCCGCTCGGCCAGAGGGAGCTGTTCCTCCGCCACGCTCTGGCGCACATTGCGCCGGACGCTCACGGTATAATCTCCCGCTTCCAGCACCCAAGCCTGCTCCTTCTCCCCATAGGAGGCCATATCAGAAAAGTCGAATTGGACGGTTACCGTTTGAGAGGCGCCGGGTGCAAGCAGCTCCGTTTTGGCGTAACCCGCCAGGCAGATCGCGCTCTTTTCCAAGCCGCCCTTCTGGTATGGCGCGGAAAAGTATACCTGCACCACATCCTTGCCTGCGCGCTGGCCGCAGTTGGTCACCTGCACCTCTGCCTTCACCGTTTCTCCATCTGTGGAGATCGAGTGGACGTCCCAGCGGAAATCCGTGTAGGAAAGGCCATATCCAAATGGATACTGCACTTTTTCCGGCGCAAAGGTTTCAAAATAGCGGTAGCCGACATAGATGCTTTCTTGATATTCGATATAGGTTTTCAGGGTGCCCGGATAGCGGTAGTTGCCAAAATTAGCGCTGGAAGGATGATCCTCCACCTGGTATGCAATCGTATCGGTCAGCCTGCCGGAGGGGTTCACCTTGCCTGCAAGCACATCAGCCACAGCCTGCATGCCAACGGTGCCCGGGATGCCGATCATCAGAGCTGCGTCAATCGTATCATACTCCTCCAGCCAGCCCATCTCCGGCATATTGGCCACGTTGAACACCACGATAACGTGCCGGTATTCCCGCGTTACATAATCAAGCACTGCCCGCTCTTCCTTCGTCAGGCGCAGGTTCTCCTCTGTCAGATCCGCGCCTTCAGAGCCGGAACGGCCATAGTAAAAGATTGCCGTATCCGAGTACTTTTTCGCATTCCGCTTCACCTTTGCGGTCATGCGGTTCACCGGCATCTCCACCTTTGCAACGCTGCCGAAGAGAAGCTTTGTCCCAAAGGAGAAAAAGTCTTTCGCGCCGAGTATTTCTTTCAAGTTGAGCGAATGCATCTGGCTCCAGCGTGTATAGGCGGATTTCAGCTCGGTATTATAAGCCACGCCCGCCTGCTCCAGCGCCGTATAAAAATCTGTCACATCGCTGCTATCGATTTGCCCAGAGCCCCCGCCGCCATAGTACGGCTTGACAGATGCCGCTCCAAACACGTTCACCTGCTTCCCCTCCATCGGCAGGCAATTGTTTTTATTCTTTAGCAAAACAATTCCCTCAGCCTCCGTTTGGTAGGCAACCTGCTGTGCATATTGCTGCGCTTGGCTCTGCTCGCCTGCCGCCTGCGCCGCGGGCAACCCCACCTGTAGGAAAAGAGCACCCGCCAGCACTAGGCTGAACAATTTTTTCCCTGTTTTCATAAACTCCCTCTTTTCTGTGAACAATCTGAAACACTTTGCATCGAATCCGATCATCGTCAAAGCATTACGGAAGGATTATATAATAAATAAAGCAAATAATCTAGTATTTCTCTAATAAAAATGATATTATTTAGACAAAAGGTACAAATTGAACTTTTTTATTTGAAAACCAGAAAAAAGCTGGAGAAAAAGTTCTCCAGCTTTTTTCACTCCACTCTTCGGCCATTCTTCTTGCTTATGCAATCTGTACCGCCGTTTGATGGGTGAGGCCGGGCATTGTTGCCTCACCCAGGCATCCGCTGTAACGCTCATAGAAAAAGCCCAGCCTGCCCTTATAATCCGCCTTCCATGGCTTACTCTTGCCACAGTAGTGCACAATCACCACGTTTTCTTTTACCCAATCCATGTCAACATGTCGGCTCGGGCGAGTCAGCAAGTTGTGATTGAGCAGATAACGATCGTCTAAATTATAGAGCAACGCGTCTATAGCAAGCGTGCTGCCGCCATACATCCCATTCAGGATATCCTGATCAAGCAAATAAAGCTTCTCCCGATTTTCACGGATGTAATCAAAAACGGCTTGCACATCCTGCACCTCGCGCAGCAGCTGAAGGTTCATCAGCATGACGCCCGCGTTGATATACTTGCTGCCCTCCGGCATTTGAAGCCGTGTGCGGTTGAGCCATTGCATCGGGCCGAACTGATGGGACGCTGCCGCAAACAGATTCCCCTTGAAATCCAGCCGGTAGAGCTGATCGATGGAATGGACGACTACCAGGTCCGGATCAAGATACAACACTCGGTTTACCTCCCGCGGCAGAAGCTGTGCTGCAAACAGGCGGTAATAGGTCTCCTTCGGGAGGCGCTCCAGAACGGGTGCATCTGCAAACATTGTATGCGGAACCTGAATGTTCACAAGCTCACATCGATCCATCGGCACATGCTCCTCGAGATAGCGAAAATCCTCCCGCGTTAACGAGGAATGCGCCACAAACACGCGAAAATCACGGTTGGAGTTTGAGGAAAGCAGCGAGTTGAGCATCACAGTCAGCGGTTGGATGTAGCCGGAATTGAGCGTTACCAATATATTCATTTTCATGAGAAAAGCCTCCTGTTTTTGATCTTGCCCCTATCATAAGGGCTTCAACTTACAAAAAAGTTACAAAAATCTTTCAGAAGGCTTTTGTTTGCGTGAAGAAAGATTGCATGAACTGGCAGCAAGGCAAAACAGCAAGCGTCAAAATTCTATCAAATCCGTTATGAAAAAATGGGCACTTACTGCTCTTCCTTTTGCGCTTTCACCATTTTTGCACGCCTGGCCAAATCCATTGAAACAAGCAATTGTTTGTGCTATTATTTATATAAAGTTCTATATGAATTAATTTCGATAGTGGTTTGAAAAATCGTGGATTTGGTATCGCCGGTTTTGCCTAAATATAAAAGTTCATGGGGAACACGGGAGGAGAATGCCATGCGCGCAGATGTGCTGCTTTTCTTTCAGGGGCATATGGAGGCGCTGCCCTTGTATGAGCAGTTGGAAAAGAGAATTTTGGCCAAGATTGCAAACACCAGGCTCAAAGTGCAGAAATCGCAGATTTCCTTTTATAACCGGTGTATGTTCGCCTGTGTTTCTTTCGCCAAGGTGCGCAAAAAGCAAGATTGCCCGCCCGCCTACATCGTGATCACCTTCGGCCTAAACCGTAGGGTTGAATCCGAGCGGATTGACGTTATAACCGAGCCATATCCCAATCGATGGACGCATCATATGCTGGTTGCTAAAGTGGAAGAACTAGACGATGAGCTGATGATGTGGCTAAAAGAGGCTGCCGCTTTTTCGGCAATTAAGTAACCGGGGAACATCATGTCAGCAGGGCTTATGGACAAAGGATAAGACCTGCATCCATAGAATGTAATCGCCGTATTCTTGCATCAGTGTACAGGGGTACACATCGGTTTTTAGCACTGTGGCTGCATTATCCTCCTTGCTTTCCGGCAAGGAAAGCTGCGTCGTCTGCCTTGCCAGAAGCACGGCCACAGGCTGAACACTTCAAAGAACCGTCAAGGCGTCCCAGACGCAGGATGATAAGGTCGCAGGGCGACGCCTAGCTGTCGTCAGTCGAGCCCGAGAACGCAGGCAGCATGCGTTTGGGCACGCCCTGATGGCCATGTTCCCCCTGCACATTGATGCTTTGCTTCATTTAAAAAACAATTTGAAACGAGGGAAATGAAATTGAAAAAGTTTTTTGAGGAATTCAAAGAGTTTATCTCAAGAGGAAATGTGCTGAATCTGGCTGTTGGCGTTATTATCGGCGGTGCTTTTTCTTCAATCGTTACTTCCTTTACCGATAACATTATCAAACCGATTATCAACTGCATCGGCGGCAGCCAGGTTCAGGGAAAGCTCCACCTGATCGGCGACAACTACATAGACTACGGTGCGTTCCTTTCCGCCGTGATTCATTTTGTTATCATGGCCTTTATCATCTTCATCATTGTTAAGGCTGTAAATAAAATGATGTCGCTCGGCAAAAGAACAAAGGAGGCGCCATCTGCACCGACAACAAAAGTGTGCCCATTTTGCAAAAGTGAAATAGCCGTAGATGCCTCCAGGTGCCCACATTGCACGTCTGAATTGCCGTCCGTTGAGTAGTAACACGGTATCATCGCATCGTCTGTGGCTGAATAGAGCACAAAAGAAAAGGGGGACTATTGCAAAATGAAATATTTTGCAATAGTCCCCCTTAATTCTGCGTTTATTTATGCATGATGCAACGCGCCCTTTGTTGCCGCTCTCCGTTTCTCTTATCGTGCACAATCGAGCTGCCTAATTTCTCTCAAATTTTTCTGCATTATTCATTCGAGCCCATAGCTCACCACTCGTTATTAATTTCAAAAATCCGTTAGGCGATACCGGTAGGGAACAACACGTTTTTTGAAAAGCCTTGAAAACATTGCGTATTCCCGCCGGAAACTTTTCCAGGAACAGAAACGCAGGCAACGGTGAAATCGTTCTACTTGCAGTGTTTGGGCGCCTGATGGTATCGTCTAGTGAACCAAAAAAACCAAAATCCCGCCGACATAAATCGACAGGATTTTGGTTGTGGGTTTACGCTACAAAAAAGATACCCACTGAAAATGATAATTTCCTATATTTTTACTTTAGAATAGCTTTTGGGCTAATCTTAATTTTTTTGCGAGAACCATGAAATGCAACTTTCTGTTTTTGTGGAATTTCCATATTAGGAATTTCAATTTGATTTGTCAACCGAAAAATTTCCGGAAACTTTTCTTGTTCAATATTTCGAGCAGCCTGTATTTGACCTTTGAGAGAAAGTATTTGCTTGGCAACTTCCTCTGAACAGGTTTCAGTAACAATAAAAGGCTTTATTTCTTGGAACGCATTGTATATTGTTTTTTGAAGCCCATTAGGCACAGCGAGAGACTGTTTAGGCGTTACGATAGTTCCTGTAATAGGTTTATAATCAGAAGGACCATAATACTTTACTTTGGGGTATTTAGGCTTGTGCCCGTACTTTCTCAGTACACGGTCAATCCTTTGACGCAACTGCTCAGGTGAAAAAGGTTCCTTACTGGAAAAAGTCATATCATCTACATACAAAGTAAATTTGCAACCACATTGTTTTGCCAAATCGGAAATTTCCGAAAACATATCAGAATAGGCATAGAAGGCCATAATCTGACTTGTTGGACATCCGGTTGGAATACCGCCATTGTATGTTATAATGTCCGTTAGTTTCTTAGCCACATCAGGAGAAGTTTTTAGTTTCTGCACGAAAAATTGGTACACAGGTTCTCGGGTACAGTTATCATAAAACTTCTTAATATCAACAGTCAGAACATATTTCCCATCCAAATGCGCCCTTCCATTGTCTATATAACACTTCTGCTTTTCACCGGAAATAAGCCAATCAGGTCGAATGACTCGATGAAGCAAGTAAAGGATTCTCCTCTGGATAGCTTTAAGTGTTTTGTCCGGGGCGGTTATTTCCCTTTTTTCGTTAGAATGTTTCTTGTCTATTTCAAATTTGTGATACCCTATGATATTATCAATCATTTTGAGACCACCGGGTTCAAGACAAAGAAGATGTTCAAGACGCTTTTTCGTCCGACATTTATAAAGAGCGCATTGGGTTATATCATATTTCTTGAGAGGCACTTTATTCTTCATCTGGATCACCCGCTGCCGCAGACATACTTTGTATGAGGTGTGCCATCATGTTTCTGACAAAGACAGTTCCTTTGCCGGACTTCTCTGCTTCATCCATATTTTCAGAAAGTAATATCAAAGAGGACAACCTGATACCGTAAATATCTGCATACTTTTGCAATAGCTCTAAAGAAGGTTGCTTTTTGTTGTTTTCAATTTCCGAAAGATAACTTGCAGAGATGCCAAGCTCCGAACTCATTTCACTGGCCTTATATCCATAAATGATGCGTGTACGCTTCAGCACATCTCCAATCATGCTCGCCACCTCCCAGCTATTTGATTCGATTTATAATACAAGCCGCTTGGCCTAATAAACAAAAATTAGATGGGCTTCCCGTTTGTTGCACCACCTCGTCTTACTTCTTGAACATCTCACAAAAGCACTGGATGATTTGTAAAACCACCAGCAGCACTTCAAGCGCCCTAAACACCAACCGGAATACGATTTTGCGCCATTTACGCTTGAACTTGAAACGGTGAGAAGTCCGGGGGATCGACGAGTTGTCGGGACTGTCCTGCATGAACAGCGATTTCTTATGCTTATGCATACATTACTCCTTCGAGAACCACGAAGTATAGTTTGATGTGGCTCCCTCCCGGGAAAGAGTTGGTACATACAGGACAACCCATCTAATTCCTTTGGGCATGGCCCAAGCTCCCGGCTTGGGCCATGCCGGGTGACGACGCATCGGACGGTCAAGCCATGTGCCGCCCCCGTGGGATAGAACACCTTTAAGATGTTCCGCGAGTGCTTACGCACTCCAATTTAGGGGAGAAGACCAGTAGGACGTCTGTCTCTACTTTTCGCTGTAAGAATATCATAGCGTATAATCTTGTTTTTGTCAATATATTTTTTCGCTTATAGCGAAAAAATATATTGGTGAACTTTTCAAAAAATAGAATACCTTCTTTTCTATGGACGTTAATTAGTTTTGCTTTTTCTTTGCTGCACCTTCATAAACGTCTCCTTGTCAATAATCGCTTCATGCGCATTCTCTACCAGAAACATACTTAAAGCGCCATCATTTCTCACTTGCTTTCCAGTTAAAAAATCCGGCGTATAGGTTTTCTGCATCAGTACCTGACCAATGTATTTCTCATTGCTGAGCATACGGTCAATGGTAGATGTGCTCCAAGTCTCTTTACCCGTTGCTGTCTTTATTCCATGTTCCTCCAGATATCGCTTGATTTTCCGTACACCATTGCCCTGTAAATACAAATCAAAAATTTTGCGTACGATCTCGGCTTCTTCAGGGACGACAATCAGCACGCCATCCAGTCCTTTGGTATAACCCAAAAATTGACTATGATTGAGAATTGTTTTCCCGCTACGCATACGTGCTCGAATGCCAAATTTAATGTTCTCGCTTTTGCTACAACTTTCTTCCTGCGCCATAGCAAGGAAAATGCTGAGTGCACTGTCATTCACCTTCATGGTATCAATACCCTCCATTTCTGCATACAAGCCAATATTCATTTGTTTCCACTTCCTTATCTGTGTTAATGTTTCGACGGTATCACGTCCGAATCGACTTAATGATTTTACTAGAACGAAATCGAACTGTCCCTTCTTCCCATCTAGAATCATCTGATGATAACCCGGTCTGTTTTTAGTTCTTAGAGCAGAACCGACATCGGAATAAATTTTTACAAACTGCCAGTTTGGATTTTCCCGAATCATTGTTTCAAAGTAAGATTTTTGTGTTTCAAGACTTCCCAACTGTTCGGGATGATTCGTGCTTACTCGGCAGTAGGCTACAACCCGCAACTTTTCTTGCTTGTGAGAGAAAAGAATCGTTTTTGGTATCATAAAAATTCCTCCATGCCAAAAGTATAGCATGGAGGGCATCTTTCTACTTGAAAACATGAAAAAAGCTACATTTTGATTTCTCAAAATGTAGCTTTTAACTTGGCCCGCCCGGAGGGATTCGAACCCCCGGCCTTCAGAATCGGAAGCCCCCATAAAATTGCTAACGCGACTTATAGCTACGTTATTTATCAAAAGTGCTGACTTGCATTTGACTTGCATCCAGATATTGATCCAACTTATCCATCGTGCGGCGTTTATACTCCCGATCTAGATGCGTGTAGATATTGAGCGTGGTTTTGATATCGGCGTGGCCGAGCTGCTCCTTTGCCGTAAGTACGTCCACGCCTGCTTTATACAGCATCGTCGCATAGGTGTGCCGAAGGTTATGCGCGGTGAAACGGTCAATCACCATGAGATTGCCACGCGGGTCAAATTTGTTCCGTTTAACAACCGCATTTCCATATTTTAGATTTAGATCGGAGAGATAGCTTTCCCACATCCGGCGCCAGGCGGTATCTGACATCATACCGCCGGATGCCGCCGGACAGACGAGGAAATTATCTCTCTTTTTGCCTGCAAGGAAATCAACCAGAATTTGCGGGAGGTCGATCACCCGCATACCGGCATCTGTTTTTGTATGTGCCTTCAGCTCCGCACGGGATCCAACGAATTCCACAGCTTTATTTACCGTAATTGTTCGCGCTTTTAAATCCACATCAGACCAGGTAAGAGGAATCACCTCTCCTCTTCTTAGGCCAGCAAAAAGCATAATCATGGCGGCTGTCTGCGCCCTGTGCGGCGTATCGATAATCCAACCCTGTTCCTCATCTGTCAAAGCTCTGCGGCCGCTTCTGGGAGCTCCCTGGGGCACTTCCGCATATTCTGCCGGGTTGAAATCCGTCACCCGGTTCATGATTGCAAGCCGAAAAACGCCTGAAGCCGCGTTTTTGATATCGTTCAGTGTCTTTTTTGACGTCGGCCGTCCGGTGGAGGGGTTCTCTATGCTTAAATTCTGCAAAACATCCTGTATGTCAGATGTGCGTATTTTGCTGATTGGAAGATGCGCGATCGGCTGCAGGTGATTAATTTCAGATTCAAGGGAGGCGTAATGCTTAGCAGATACATTCCCTTTTTTCAAGCCTAGCCACCGCTGTGCCCAGTCTCCGAACGTATCGCGCTCCGCTGTTACGTCAATCCCCTTGCGCAGAGCTAGCTTAATCTGCAAAGCGGCCTCGTCGGCTTCCTTCTGCGTGTTACCGTATACGGTTTTATACCGGCGTTTTCCGTCTACCTTGCCAAGATAGACCTGCACGGCGATCCGGCCGTCTGCGCGGCGCTTATTTTGCTTTCGTGGCATTTCATCACTTCCAACTCATGTGGGCGCAAAAGTGCCCGGACTTGATTTCTCAGCCGGGCTTTGGTACAATATGGTTGCGATTCATGTCGCACCGCTGGCCCTGCTGGTGGTGGCCGCTCTCTGGTGCTGCTAACGCCGGAGGGCGGTTTTTTTATTTCTTCAATATCTTTTTTGTAGCACGGTCAAAATCAGATATGTATTGCTTATCCTGAATGACTCGAAATTTTTCATATTCCTGCTGGGCGAGCGCATCAGCAACCTTTCTTTCTACCTTCCCTTTATGATGCAAAAGTTCATATTCGTTAAATTGAAGGAATGCATCCAGCTTTTTTGCCCAGTCATCCATCGACATCAGACGTTCCCGTTTTGCTTGGTTCTCAGCATAGTCCAGATACATATTGACGATATCGTTTAGGCCGCTCATCTCTTTTTGGGATAAATAGTTTTTGGACACGGTAACGTCCGTGCGCAATATCTTCCCTTTTGGAGCATTTTTCCATGTAGTCAGCCCCATATGCTCCTTGTCGGCGTTTGCACGGGCTGCCACCAATTCCGGAGCGGTATGGCCTGTAATTGCAAACAAAAGCTTGTTTTGTACTGTTTTGAAGAAATTCGTTGTGGTCTCACTATGAGAATCATAATCGTAGCTGCATTGCGCATAGATATCCGTAATTTTTTGGTAAAACCTTCGTTCACTTGCACGGATTTCTTTGATGCGCTCCAGCAATTCATCAAAGTAGTCCCTGCCAAAAGGCCGACCGTTTTTCATCATATCATCATTGAGCACAAAGCCTTTGATGATATACTCTTTCAAAGTTTGTGTCGCCCACTGACGAAACCGCGTAGCGCTCTTGGAATTTACGCGATAGCCTACCGCTATGATAGCATCGAGATTGTAGAAGGTTACCTCCCGGCGAACGTCTCTTTCGCCTTCCCGGCGAACTACCGAGAATTTCTCGGCAGTTGAACGCGCGTCAAGTTCGTTTTCGGAATAAATATTTTTTAGGTGTAAAGAAACGTTATCGGCCGTGCAGTCGAATAATTCCGCCATACTTTTCTGCGTCAGCCAAAAGGTTTCGTCTTCAAAATATACATCTACGCTGACATTGCCATCTTCGGTTGTGTAGAGAATAATTTTGTTCTGTTCCGGCATTTATGCTCACCCCTTTATTTCCCCAGTCGTCCGTTTTTCAACCCCAAAACTTTACTTGCGATAGATCGGTACCAGTTTCTTTTACCCGCTGAATAATTTTTTGATAGTTTTCCGTATTCCCCGATTTCATTCTACGGTAGCCGCTAAAAGATTTGGGGGCAACAAACTTCATATTTTCTAAAAGCCAGTAATACTCTTCACGATCCCTTTCTTCTGCTATTGCCGGCTTAATTACTCGTTCATCATATTCGATTTCTTCTTTTACACTGTTTGATGTAAGGTGTTTAAGGTCTTTCAAATGATCTATTAAAGTGCCTACTAACTGATCTAATCGTTCATGTTCCGCACGCGCTTCATCAAACCTGTTTGCAGCTACTAAATAATTGACTAGTCTTTCATAATCTGATCGCTGATATGAACATTCTGCCGTTGGCAACAATTCATTTGCTTTTTTTAAGCACTCGATAGCCAGGTTGTAATCTCCGTTCTTTTTATGTTCGGTGGCTTTTTTAAAAAGTATTTGTTCAGGTAACGATGGAACACCATCAGCGCGTCTTCCCCACTCCTTAGCATCCTTTTGAGTGATAGACCGAATACTATATGGATCGTCAAGGTCGTATCGTTTTTCAAATTCATATATATTATCGTGAATTTTTCTATCATATTCTGCATAATCAAAACCATCGACTTCTGCGGGTACAGATTGCTCGGAGCCCCCAATACCAATAAAAGCATTCTTTATCTTTTTAAAAAAAGACATCTCTATCACCCCAACATAAAATTTTTAAGTAGAAGACTACTTTTTAACAATCCACTCCGGTTTCAATTTTCCAATAACCTTCCCGTTACAAATAATGCTTTCATCCATTGGTATGGGTTCGTAGCAAGGATTCAGAGAGATCAATTCGCTTGCTCCTAATTGTTTAACATATCCATTGCCCTGAAGCGTGAATACGCCGATCTCTCCCACCTCAGCGGGAGCTTTATCAACCAAAAGGATATCTCCATCCTGAAACTGTGGCTCCATGCTGTCACCGGAGACCGGAACAGCAAACGCCGCTTGAGCTGCCAAAGAATCTTTACGCACATAAATGATTCGAAATGCTTCCGGTCCCAAATATGTACCGCTACCGGCAGCCGCAGACTGCTCGGACAGGTGCAAGGGGACAACCGATATCTGTTCCTCCTCGGTCGGCGTGTTAGAGCAACGTTCGTATTCTTTCAATAAGACCGTTTCTACTATATCTTTACCGTGTTCGTCGAGAGCACGGTATTTTTTTATGTGTTGATACTCTGTCAGTACCAATTTTTCATCAACCGATCCCTTATAGTCAAAAAAATCATTTGCAGAGACATCATATAGTTTCAATAGTTCTCCCAATGTATTGATATCCGGCTGAGAACGCCCTACCTCCCATGCGCCTATCGTCTGTTGGGGCCTTTTTATTCGCTTTGCGACATCTTGCTGTGTGAGACCTGCGGCAGAGCGTGCAGCTTTAAGTTTATCGGCAAAGATCTGTCGATTCATGCAATCACCACTTTCTGGATTCATTGTACTTGTAAATTCTTTATTAGTCAAGATAAAAACTAAAAAAATTAGTAAATTGATCTTGACAACTCTATATTTGAGTGATATTCTTAATTTATACTCAAAATATTAGTAAAAAGGAGATGAAGAAATGACTAATGCTAACGATAATGAAACGGTCCAAGAGCGTATCTATCGCATCATGCGCAGCAAGAAGATGCAGCAATCCCTTGTCGCAAAAGATGCCGGTTTTGCGCCCAAAGACTTCAACAATATGTTGAAAGGTCGCAAGCTGATCAGACCGGAGCATATTGTACCACTTTGCAAAGCTCTTGGCGTCTCCGCAGATGTCTTATTCGGATTTCCGCCCAACGCTACACAAAAATAAAAGAGAGGTGAAAACAACATGTTCAACCGACAGCTAGAAAAAAGAATTTCCGCTATCGAGCGGCAACTCAATAGCGGAAAAGAAGAACGGGATTTGTTTCAAGAGACATGGCGAACGGTGCTTAAACGCTTCGCCGATGATTTCCAGATCAACATTTCTGATCTGCGCGCTCTAGAGGAAGGTGTCAAACAAAAGGAATCGCCCCAATGAGTTTGCCGATCCAGTCCAGTACGTTTTTCACGTTGTCTCCGAAGCGGTTCTCTAAGTAGATAATCCCACTATTCGTTAAATCGAAATCGCCCGTAATATAACGTTTTATGTAGCCTGCGTCATTTAATTCTTGGAATGCCGTTTCAACGTCTGCAGGATTCATAGCGGATAGCTTCGGTAAAGACATGCAGAATTGATCGGAAAAATCTCTGGCATCTTCAATGGATGCTCCGGAATCTCTACGATCCAAAAACTCTTTATAGATAAGGCAAATCACCTTATCTGCCGACCTTGTTATATCCATCACTCTCACCTCCCTTCTCAACAAAATTCTACCATAGAAGGGGAACAAGGTAAACCATGATTTTACAAGAATCGAGATGAAAACAATGGCATCCGAAAAGATGATCAATGAAGTCCTGCCCGCCTACCGTGCTTTGACCGAATCGGATAAGCGGTTTGTTGAGGGCCTTATGCAGGGTATTATGCTAGCACGGGAATCCCCGGAGGGCCACCGACCGCCGGAAGACGAAAAGAAAGCGTCTTGACGCAGCTGCGTCCAGCGCACGTGAAAGAAGGTGATCTCCCTTGACCAGAACCCGCACGTTTACCAACTGGAACAGTGTCCCCCTCACATTCGGCATGGAAACAGCCTGCATCATACTCGATAAAAGCGATACCTGCCTCAAAAACGAAATCGATGCAGGTCGGTTGAAAGCGATCAAGTGCGGGCGGGAATGGGTCTTTGAAAAAACCAACGTCATGAAGTATCTCGGCGCGGAACCATCGCAGAACGAATGCATACGCCAATTGGAAAGTCAAGTCAATAGCCTACAGGATTTGCTTTTCAAGGCGCTTGAAAGGAAGAACACCCCATGAAACAATATAAAGTAACAATCACCAACGGCGATTACCCGCTATCTTACACCTGTGACGCGATCTCAGATGCATTTGAATGCCTGAGGACATTTTGGTGCAGATACAAGATGCCGGCCTCAGACCTTGATCTGGACGGTCTCATGGAGGCGCTAGTGCGGATGCGTGGCGGCGCGCTGCTTGGAGGCGAGTGCAGCGCTTACTCGATTACCGCACTTGAGGAGGAGGATTGATGCCCATCTGGTTAGAGGCCATCCTTGGGTTACTGGCCATCACCCCTTGCGTCGCAGCGTGCTGGCGGGAGGACGTGCTGGTGGAGTGGGAGAGTAGGGTGACCAAAAAGATAAAACGGAGGAGAAAGGAGGACGAAAATGCGCGTGGGCGAAAAGGAAATTGCGAGAGTTTTTCCGAGAAAGACGAAGGCCACGCCGGATGATGATCTGGCCTTCACGGGCCCACTTCCGCGTGCTATCAGCGAAACCGGAGGAGGAATCGACGAAGTACACGTCAGCGTGACCTTCACCTATGACATACCAAAGGCCGAAAAATTGGTCAAATCCTGGGAACGTCTAGGCGTACCGGTGAAGATCGGTGGGCCGGCTTTCGGAGATCGGAATGGCGACTTTACGCCAGGGCTTTACATCAAGCCCGGTTACACGTTTACAAGCCGTGGCTGTAATAATAAGTGCTGGTTTTGTTCAGTCTGGAAGGACTGCAACGGCCTTCGGGAGCTGGAAATCAAAGACGGCTGGAACGTCCTTGATGACAATGTTCTGGCGACATCAGAAGGCCATTTTCGCGCCGTGTGCGAAATGCTGAAGCGTCAACCGGAACGTCCGGTCTTTACTGGCGGAATCGAAGCAAAGATTCTGAAGCCTTGGCAAGCGGAACTTCTCCGGGAGATCAAGACAAAGCGCCTATACTGTGCATACGACACGCCGGACGATCTTGAACCCCTGATAGACGCCGGAAAAATGCTACGCAACGCTGGATTCACGGTGGCAAGTCATTCCTTGGGCTGCTACGTCCTGATTGGATACAAGGGAGACAGCTTTGAAATGGCTGAAAAACGTCTGATTCAGACGATCAAGGCGGGTTTCTTTCCCTATGCTATACCGAGACAAAGAAGGGAGAACCGAAGAACAGTGGAGGGCATTTCAGCGCGAATGGTGCCGTCCGATCATCGTCGGCGGGAAGGTGAAGAAATACTGGGCAAGAATTGAAGGTGGGGGCGCTGGTGAATGATAAAGCAAACACCAATCCATGCAGGCGACCGGGTGGTGATTGTCCACGGCCCGGATGCCAAGCGACATAGAGGCAAGGTGTGGGTGGTGGAGATGGCCCCTGACCCTTGCCCGGACTGCGAGCCAGTCGTGACGCTTAAAGGGTACAGCGGGTCCATACCGGCGGCATATGTCGCCAGGATCCGGGATGATGCGTACCCGGGATATCGTTAAAGCGAAGATGGAAGGAGAATGATTATGCCGTTCACCGCAGAAGAGCTGGAAGCAATGCGCATTGCGGATGAAGAGATTGAGCGAGAGTTTGAGGAGTCCTACTCCGCACAGTACGCGGATGCTGAGATCAGTAAGTGGCTGGATGACTTAGCGGTCAATGATGCGTTGGATCATGAGCAGCTACATAACAAACGGTATTGGCGTGCCTACTA